>Ga0137375_10000144_pt1 | contig 67383 bp, 63 predicted proteins | sample SagtaG_24_FD_104936 | JGI IMG/M metagenome (GOLD analysis project Ga0137375, IMG submission 104936) | Vadose zone soil microbial communities from Sagehorn Ranch, Mendocino, California, USA - Sage1_R_113_16 metaG | ecosystem: Environmental > Terrestrial > Soil > Vadose zone | place: USA... | reverse complement strand
TGATCGGATCGGTAATCCTGCTCGTGCGTGCGCTGCCTTTACACCGGGAGACGCCGCTGCAGCTGCTGCGTTCGGGCGGATTACTCTGGCTGACGAATGTGATCGTCTTCGCGCTCTGGTATTGGCGGCTGGACGGCGGCGGACCAACCTTGCGCCACAAGCAAAACAAATTCGGCAGCACAAGTTTTCTTTTTCCGCAGATGCAAATTCCGCATGACGAACGCGCCCAATTTGAGTGTACGCGCTGGCGACCGCGCTTCATCGATTATCTGTTCGTCGCCTTCACGCAGAGTTCCACATTCGGTCCGACCGACGCGCCGCTGCTTGCGCGCTGGGCAAAAGTCCTCGCGATGATCCAGGTTTTTATTTCGCTCAGTATTATCGTGTTGCTCATCTCGCGTGCGGTCGGCGTTCTCTAACGCGTCGTGCCGCAGAAGACGCTTTTCTGCTTTCCTATTCCTAATCTTGCTCCTGCTCTCCCTCTTGAAGCCTGATTTTGAAGAGCAAGATCAAGAATAAGAGCACGAGTATGAGAAAACCCGACCGCTATTTGCCGATCAGAATTAAAATGCCGGCCGCCAGCGCCAGGATCCCCATCACGATTGTCGGGATGGCAATTTGGAAGAGCATGGTGATTCCAATAAGGATGAGATAGATCGCGAGCAGAAGCATTCCGAGGTTTTTGGTGATATTCATGCGTCTTTCCTGAGGCAAACCGGTTGTGTTTGCACGTTAAAAACACATTCCGCAGAATCACTGGGCTGAAGCGCAGTGTTAATTAGAAGCGGAACAGAAAAGTTTCGTTGCCGGCGGTGTATCGAACCGATCGATCCTGCGAGTGAATGAGCTTGTCGCGCAAGCCGAGCCAGGTCCGCAGCGGTTTGGGCGCTTGTTCGACTGGACCAGACCAGCCGCCTTTCGCGAATGGTCCCTTGACCTCGGCAAAGCTGGCATCCTGTCGCAAGGTTAGGAGCGTCACCGGCCCTTTGGACAACGATAACTCGAAATCGCCGCTCTTTGAGAAACGAACAAGGACATCGCCCATGAGTGTTGTTTCCGCCGTCTGATACCTGAGCTGTCCGCTTTTGGTCTGCCAATTAGCGGTCGGATCGGAAAACTTATGATTCGAGGTAGTTGCACAACTTGTTACGCAAAAACAAGCGATCGCCAGAAAGCAAGGAAGGCAGCGGCGAGCGAACTCAATCGCCTTGGATTGCGCTGTCACGGGATCGCGTCAACCGGTTCGGCTGACGCTCGCGTTTCTTCCTTCATTGGAATGAGCGAGAGGCGGGGTGAAAGCGGAAGAAATCGTTGCGCGTTGACGAAAAAGTAAAACAGCCACATTCGCCATTTGATCTGGAGACTCTTGCCTTCGTTGCCGGCGAGCACAGCGTTGACCGCGGCGGCGATCTGCAGCATGTCAGTCGGATTGAGAAACACTTCGACGAATTCCTTGCTCCGCCGATACCACGAATTTACGAATGTGAGATAGATGTCCATGATGCGATTGACGCAGTGGGAATAATCTTTAAACAGGCTCCGCCGGCGCGACTCGTCTCGTAGCACGTCGTCGAGTGTATCGGCGGCTTTTTCCGCCGACATGATAGCCAGAAAGACACCACTGCTGAAAACCGGATCGATGAAACCGGCGGCGTCGCCCGCAAGCAGCCAGCGATCGCCGAAAAGCTTTGAGTTGCGGTAGGAATAATCGCCTGCGGAATAAACCGGTGAGACGCGCTCAGCCCGCTGCATACGCTCGAGCATCATCGGTTGCTCGCCGATGCACTTTTCCAACACCGCTTCAGGCGAAAGTTTCATCGCCCGAAAAGTCTTCGTGTCCATGACAACGCCGACGCTCGCGCGCGTTGCCGTTAGCGGAATAATCCAGAACCACCGGTCAAGTGCGCGCACCATGCGAATGAGGGTGCCGTCGATGCCTTCGGCGCGATCGACATTTTCGTAGTGCGCGAAGACAGAGAATTTCTGGAGATGGTCGTAGGTCCTTTTGAGGTGATAGAAATTGCCCAGCACGGTTTGGCGCCCACTGCAATCGAGCAGGTACCTGGCTTCGACCGTTTCGTTTGCGCCGGTGGAATTTTCGATGTCGATCTTCACCCGGTCGGGCGTAAAGGTGATTTTCTTTACTTCGGTTTGCTCGCAGACGTGAGCGCCGTTCTCTCGCGAATGGTCAAGAAGGAGTTTATCGAACTCAGACCGCGTTACTTGATACGCGCGGTCGCGACGAGAGCGAAAGCCATCCTTGAAATAAAACTTCGCGTCCCTGGTTCCACATGCCGCCACGATTTGTCCGCCGTATTTGGGCAGGAAAGTGCGATCGAGTTTTTCGCGCACGCCGAGGCGGTCGAAAGTTTGGGTGCTAAATGGCAAAAGCGATTCACCGATATGAAAGCGTGGGAATTTCTCGCGCTCGAATACGATCACATGCCGGTCCGCCTGCGCGAGAAGGGTCGCCGCCGTGCTGCCTGCTGGTCCTCCACCGATGATGGCGACATCGTACAGGTCGGTCTTCATCTCATGTTCATGGTAGCAAATTCTTCAGGTTTTGGTAGGAGCAACGCACAGGGCCGTTCCTACTGATTTGTGCTAATCTGTCGTTGGATATGAAGCTAATCGACCGATTTCTCAGCCGCGAATTGCTGGTTAGCGTCGCGTTCGCCATCGCCGTGCTGAGTCTGGTTCTCGTTGTCGGAAACATTTTCCGCAAACTTCTTCCACTGCTGGTCAATCACGACGTTCCGATGGAATACCTCATCACGTTCATCGCTTACGTCCTGCCGTTCTCACTCATCTTTACCATTCCCTGGGGTTTGTTAACCGCGATCCTGCTCGTGTTTGGGCGGCTCTCGGCTGACAACGAATTGATCGCCCTGCGCTCAAACGGGGTCAGCATTTCGCGCATTTGCATCCCGCTGGCCGTGATCGCGCTTTTTTGCACTGCAATCTGTTTCTGGCTCAACGTGCAGGCGGCACCGGCCGCCCAGCAAAAATTGCGCAGCACCATTTTCGATCTCGCTACCCGCAACCCGATGGCGCTCTTCGGCAGCGATCAGGTGATCGATCAATTTCCGGGACGCAAGATCTACGTTGGAAAAAAAGAAGGCAACAAGCTCGAGAACATCACGGTCTTCGAAATGAACGAAAGATCGCTCCCGATCAGAGTCACTTACGCGCGGACCGGCATGCTCGAGGCCGATTTGGCGAACAAGCAAATTCTGATGCACCTGTATGGGGCGCGGTATCAAGAGCGCGATCAAGCCGATCCATCCGACCTGCGAAAGATTCGCGACGGAATCAATGCGGTGGAAGGAACGTTGCCGATCAGCCTTGAGGATCTCTACGAGAAGGAGAAAAAACGGCCGAGCCGTTCTGCATTGTCAATCGAGCAACTGCTCGATCAACTCAAGAGCGAAAACCAAAGGGAACGGAGCGCCAGCCGGACGGAAATAAACAAACGCTTTTCCTTTCCGTTCGCCTGCATTGCCTTCGCGATTATTGGGGTGCCGCTTGGTGTCACGGCGCATCGTCGCGAAACGTCGATTGGTTTCGCCATGGGATTGATCATCGCCGTCAGCTATTTTCTCTTCGTAATTATCGGTGACACCTTGCGCGGAAACCCCAGCGTCCATCCGGAATTGCTCGTTTGGATTCCAAATGTTCTGTTCATCGTGCTCGGCGCATTTTTGTTCCGGCGACTGACCAAACAATAGAGGCACGGACGATGGCAAAGAGAGATCCCCGCGTCGATGATTACATCGAAAAGTCGGCCGAGTTTGCGCGACCGATCCTGAAACATTTGCGTCGAGTTGTTCACCTGGGCTGCCCGCAGGTGCAGGAGACGATCAAATGGAGTTTCCCGCACTTCGAGTACAACGGAATCCTGTGCGGCATGGCCGCATTCAAGCAGCACTGCGCCTTTGGCTTTTGGAAGGGAAAATTGATTTTTGAAAGTGGCAAACACGCAAAACGGGAAGCAATGGGACACTTCGGCCGAATCACCTCCCTTGCCGATTTGCCGCCGGAAAAAGTCCTGATCGATTATGTGCGAAAAGCCGCTCAACTCAACGAAACCGGTGCTAAGTCGCCGGTGCGACCAAAAACGAAGAAAAAGCCGCCGCTGAAGATTCCCGAATATTTCAGCGCGGCGTTAAAGAAGAATCCGAAAGCGAGAACAACTTTCGAGAATTTTAGTCCAACGAATCATCGAGAATACGTGGAGTGGGTGAGCGAAGCCGAACGCGACCAGACGCGTGAGGAAAGATTGAAGACGTCGATCTCGTGGTTGGCGGACGGCAAACCAAGAAATTGGAAGTACATGCCTAACCGAAGGCGTTGAAAACGCTGGCCAGACCACGACGACCTGGTGACCCTGGTCGATCTCAGGCGACGAACTGGATTAGCGGCAGACGAACTTACTTAAGGGTGATCTCGCGCATGAGCTTGTTGCCCATGATCTCGCGAATGTCGAGGCGCTTGACTGCCGTCGTCCGCTGCTGATCAGGTGTGCCCTCGATTTTTCTGGCGATTGGATCGAACTTTTCGCGCGCGCTGTCCAACGCGGCCATGTCCTTCGATTCCACCATCAGCAGGATATCGAAGTCCTGCGGTGTGGCGGCGTCGCCGAGCAGGATCTTGTAATCGAGGATTAGATTCTGCTTTTTGGCTTCGTCGAGCGTGCCTTTAAAGGTCTTGGCGAGACCTTTAAGGTATTCGTCGCCCATGCCGTACTTAGCTTTAACCATCGTGATGTTCCAGACAGTGCCTTCAGTGTAAGGCGCATCACTTTGCGCGGAACACAGTCCCGCAAATGCAGTAGAGAGCACAACGCCAGCGACGAGAATGAGGTATTTGTTCATATTGATATGTTTCTATGTTTCTTTCGTTTATTGCTTCTAAGACTGAGGATGCGACGAATCAAGAGCAATAAAGAAATTGGAAGTACATGCCTGCATAGCATTAAGCTAGCAACAGCGCCGGACAGTTATTGCTTCGACGATTCCGAGGTGGTCGGGTCGATGATTGCACGCACTTCGGAAATTCGATTCGCGGGGAAACCGCCTTGCTGCGCGTGCCTACGCACCATCTCTTCGCTGGGCGCTATGTAAACGCAATAAATCTTGTTATCCGTCACGTAACTTTCGATCCATTGAATCTCCGGCCCGAGGTTGCGCAACACCGAGCAAGATTTTTGGGAGATGGCCTGGAGTTGTTCGGGCGACATTTTCCCTGCGTCAGGGATTTCTCTTTCGATCACAAACTTGGGCATGACGATAGGTGCTTAAGCTCACTGGGAGGCTAAGTCAATTTGTTCCAAAGAATCCGCGGCGTGCTGGGACGAATTCTGAATTTCTGATGAAAACGATACATTCAGCAGGCTTCGAAGTCTCAGCTAACTTCGACTTCTTCCGGCGCCGGTCTGAGTGACAAAGCAGGCATTTCTTCTGCGCGGGATTCTCTTCGTCGCCGCTGGAATCCGGGAACACCGGTTGAAACAGTGTCCCACAGACAGACTGCCACACAGGCCAGTAACAGGCCGGAGGCATAAGGCCGAACGCCGTGAAGCAGATCGACAACGCGGAGCGTGGTCTCGAGTTTTTTGTCGACCAACATCACGTGAACGATCATGGCCGTGCTCATCGCCGAAATGATGAAGTGGACCACGCTCAATCTCAGACTCACACCGAGCGCTACGGCGCTCACGACCGCGCCCCACATCAGGTAACGCTCGTGCATTTGACCGAGCAACGCGAACATCAGGAGCCACGGAGTCGCAATCGCAATTAATAGCCGGGGATCGCGCTTGCGTGAATGTCGGGCGACCCCAAGCGAGCAAAGAGCGAGCCCTCCCAGATAAGCCAGACGCAACATCCATTGCACCGTCACAGCGACATGCCGCGACCCGAATTCATATGACCAGAGCGAATCTTTTAACGACCAACCGAGACGGTCGAGAAGGAATGGCAAATTGTAGCACGAGCTGATGAAGAGATATGGATAATGTTCGCTGCCGTAGAGAAAACCAATTTGCAGCCATGCAAAGCTCCCGCCGGCGAGCGCTCCGGCGACGAACGTTCCCAGGGCAATCATACCGGCCACCCACACCCAGGCGTGCCGAAACTTTCGGCTGAAAAAGATCCAACAACTGACGCCGCCAACAAGCGCGACCACAATCAACGCCGTTGGAGAGCGCAAAAGCCAGGGCGAAACCACCAGGGCTGTCATCGACGCAAACCCCGCGAGCAATCGCAATGCGCGCATCCATCTTTTTTGCCAAAGCGGCCATAGGACGAAGAAAGGCACAACCAGCAGCAATTGTCCCTTGAGCATTGCACCTGCGGCCAGCAGGCAACCGCACAAAAACCAGCGCTTCTTTAAGGCTGCGAGGACAGCGAACAGATAAAAGGGCACGATCCAGACGTCCCATTGCGGCCAGCCGTGCGTGTCGAGAATCATTGATGGCTCGAGCCAAGCCACGCTGGCGGCCGCCAAACCGCAAATCGCGGCGCGATGCTGCGGCGGCAAATCACGCAGGAAGGGTGAGCGCGTTGCACCAGACGATCGCCGCACCCACAAACGAACGAGGAGGAAAATCGCCACTGCGGAAATCATTTCGCAGGCGAGATTCACGTTCAGCAGCGGTTTGACATGCTTTGGGTGTCCGTCATCAACTCCCGGGAAGTCACTGCGCACCTGCCTCGCCCAAATCGACATCACCAGAAGTCGCAGTGGCGGGTAATCCAGGCGGTAATCGTGATCATACGCCTTGCGCTTCACTCGATCATAGAGCGCGAAATAGCCGCGGACGAATGCCGTCCAGGAATTAGCAGAGGGTTCCTTGGGTGATAATCGACGACCTTCCGCCAATGTCTCCTTGCCCCAGTAAAGGGCGTTGACGATATCGTGCTGGAAACGAACGTGCCTCGTTTCGTCCCAAGTCCACCGGCGCAGTTGAACCCCGGCGAGCACGAGCAAGATGATCAAAACCGCAAGCGCAACGCGGCGGGCTAATCGGCTGGCGGACAATGATTGAAACAACGCGCGAATCGCCATGAGCTGAATTTAGAAGCAAAGAAGAACCGTTTTGTTCGAAAAACTATTGGCTCCCGCCTTAGGCGGGTAGGATTCGAACCTACGATCCGCCTCAGGCGGATTAAAAGCCCAGCCGGGATTTCAGCCAGGCCCTACCTTGCCCGGATTTGAGCGCTCGCTCCCGTGCAAGAGCGGCGGAACGCGACGGAACATCCTCCCAATAGACAAGCTTCCAAGGACCGCGAAAGCGTTTTGTTGTCCGAGTGAGGTGTGTGCGGGATCATTGTGTTGTTCCGATCTGCGCTCGAGATCATCGGTTTGGCCGATGTAGAGTTTTCCGTCGGGATTCTGTAGAACGTAGACAAAGAATATGTTCAAAGCTGAATTGGCTCCAGCGGTAGGATTCGAACCTACGACCAATCGGTTAACAGCCGACCGCTCTACCACTGAGCTACGCTGGATCGTTTAAGGACGGGCGTATATTTCTCTGCTCGATGCAAGCCGGCAAGTAGCAGTTTCAAAAACTGGCGAACGCCCTGAGAGAACTGGTTGCGGGGGCGGCCGCGCCATGGCGGGGCGCGGCCTTCAAAGTCTCTGCAAACCAGCTAGCTGATAAAAGCCGTTTCCTCCTTTTTGCTTCTTGAGTTCGAGTTCAAGTTCTCGCGCGGCGGACGACGTGAGAAGATCACTCTGCCAGGCTATTCTCCAAGGACCTCTGCCGCGAGTGGAGCGAGACATTCCAGCATTATGTTGTTGCACCCGAATGTCGACGTTTTCGCTAAATCCAATGTAAAACCCGCCTCTGGGATTCTGTAAAACGTAAACGCGATATGTTGCCGGCATTCGGCACTAAGAAATTGGTTGCGGGGGCGGGATTTGAACCCGCGGCCTTCAGGTTATGAGCCTGACGAGCTACCAGGCTGCTCCACCCCGCGTGCTTAAGATGCGGAAGAGGTGGACAAAATCAACTGCAAAATGACAAGCGACATTCGATTGAGAGATTCCCACGTTGGCTCAAAATGAAAGGGATGACCGCAAGCAAAACAAACAGCTCTCCGCATCATTCCGACGCTGGCAAAATTCTCGTCGGAACAGCCAGCTGGTCGGATCCGGGCTTTGTTCAGCATTGGTATCCAAGAGGGATGCGCGCCCATGAGCGGCTCGGTTGGTACGCGCAACAGTTCGAGATGGTCGAGGTGAATTCGACCTTTTACTCGGTGCCTGATTTACGAATGGTTGAGCGCTGGTATGCCGCCACGCCCGATCGGTTCACGTTCGATGTAAAATTGCATCAGCTGTTTTCGTTTCACTCGACTCCCGCGAAATTGTTGCCGCCGGATTTGCAACGGCTGGCAGAGACCGATGGAAAAGGCAAAGTAACGCGGACGCCTGACTTGGAGAAAGCGATGCTGGATCTCTTTCTGCGCTCGATGTCGGTGCTGGTTTCCGCTGGGAAGCTTGGCGCGCTTCTTTTGCAACTCTCCCCTGCATTTTCGCCGCGCAAACACAAACTGGAAGAGCTCGATCAATTGATCGGCGTGCTCCGCGATTATCGACTGGCGATTGAATTCCGGAATCGCAACTGGGCGACTGGCGATCAACTGGGCGCGACAATCGATTTCCTGCGAGCGCACAATGTAGCTTTTGTGAATGTCGATGCTCCGGCATCGGATCATTTCACGATCATGCCCTCGGATCTGGATGAAATCACAAACCCGGGCTTTGCCTATCTGCGATTGCACGGGCGGAATGCCCGGGCATACGTCACGGGAAAAACTGTCGCCGCGCGTTTCAATTACGATTACAACGACGACGAAATCGGGGAGGTGGCGAAACGCAGCAAACGGCTCGCCCGCGACGCGCACGAAGTGCACGTCGTCTTCAATAATAACGCGCTCGATTATGCTCCGCGGGCAGCGGCGCGTTTACGCGCTGCGCTCGGTCAAATCGTTTCCGCGGTGCCGCAGACGCCCGAGCTCTTTTAGTTTAGAGTTTAATCGTGCAGGAAACGCTGCCAACGGCAGACCCGGTTTACGAGTCACGGCTGCCAGGGAGGCTGGCTCGGCTGAAGCGCTGGCTGGTCGCCCATCACATGACGCTGATGACGATTGCGGACACGCCGCACTCCATCGCCCTCGGCTCGGCCATAGGAATTTTTTTTGGCTTCACACCGCTGTACCCACTGAAAACCATTTTATCGATTGCGATCGCGTGGGTTCTTCGTTGCAACAAGATCGCAGCTGCGATCGCCGTCACTCTCCACGACGCGTTAATTTTTGCGATGCCTGCGATCTATTTCGCGGAATATAAACTGGGTTGCTGGACCCTGGCTCGAACGCCGCCACACCGCATCCGATTCGGCCTTTTTGCGCTGCACGATTACCTGAATTGGCATGTGTTTTCGCGGGTCGTTTGGCCCACTTTTTGGCCTGCGTTTATCGGGTCGCTCTTCCTTGCCATTCCTTCAGCAATCATTATCTATTTTTTGATCCGAATGCTGGTGAGTCGCGCGCACACGCCTCAGAAAAGCGCCTAATTCAGCGAGGTTGGCGCCGCGTTGAGCGTTTTTTCGACCCTCCGGTGTTGCCAATCAGGATGCGTTAACTAACGTGCTGCGGTTCCAGGGGTAATTATGCGCTTTTCAAACCGACTTTTCGCCGTCGTCCTCACGCTTCTCGCCAGTGCGGCCATTGTCCGCTCCGCAGGCGCCGCACAAGCATATGTAATTGTCGATTCAAAGACCGGTTACATTTTGGAAGAGCAGGAGCCAAGAAAGAAACTTCAGGTCGGCAGCCTGACTAAAATCGCGACCGCAAGTGTGGTCTTGGATTGGGCGGAACAAAAATCTGGCGATCTCAATCAGGCGGTTACGATTCCGCAAGAAGCCTTTGTCGGCGTCGTGGAAAACAATATCGGCTTTCAGCCAGGCGACAGCATCACCTTGCGTGATCTTCTGTATGCTGCGCTCGTTCAATCAGACAACATCGCGGCATACACTCTCGCGCACCATGTTGGCGCGAAGCTAGGGTCACTCTTACCGGGTGACGTGAGCGCGAAATTAACGCCAGCCGACGCGTTCGTTGCCCAGATGAACGCGCTGGCCAAACAGCTCAAGATGGAGCGCACCCGTTTTGTTAATCCACATGGCATCGACAAAAACGTGCGGCCAATGCCATATTCGACCGCCGAGGACATGGCGCGTCTGACTCGGTACGCCATGAACAAAGCGAGCTTTCGCTTTTATGTTTCACAAAAGGAGCGTCCAATTTCGTTCGATCGCGGCGGGCACCACCTCAATTATGTGCTTCGCAACACGAACGAACTTCTGGGGACAAATGGCATCGACGGAGTTAAAACTGGGCGCACAAGCCGAGCGGGCGACTGTTTGATTTTATCCGCAAACCGGGAGCCAGAGCTCGTCAAGCAAGGTCAAATGATCACAGTATTTCCGCGTCATTTGATCGTGGTGCTGCTCGGCAGCACGAATCGCTTCGGTGAAGGCGCCGGATTCGTCCAGCGCGGCTGGCAGCTTTATGATCAGTGGGCTGCCTCCGGCCGTGTTGCCGATCCCAAGAAATTGCTCTAGTTGCGAATGAAGCCACGAATTGGTGTTCTGACCAGTGGTGGCGATTGCCCGGGACTAAACGCTGTTCTCCGCGGAGTTGTGCTCGCAGCGGAGAAACACGGTTGGGAGGTCGTTGGTTTTCGCGACGGATTCGAAGGACTTCTTCCACCCGGCAATCATGTCATTCTCGATCGGGAGAGCGTTAGTGGAATCATGGCCCTGGGGGGCACGATTATCGGGACAACTAATCGCGGTCATTTTGTCGCGAAAGTTGGCGCAGGGGATCGAACGGTTGTACCCGCAAAAGTCATTGCCGGCGCCAAAAAGATCCTAGGGGAGCTTCGCGTAAAGGCGTTGATTATTGTGGGCGGCGACGGCTCCATGGCGACCGCCCAGCAATTGCAAGAAGCCGGTATCGATTGCATCGGAGTCCCGAAGACCATCGACAACGATCTTGAAGCAACAGCGACGACGTTTGGATTCGATTCCGCGGTCGATGTGGTGATGGACGCGCTCGATCGATTGCACACCACGGCGACCAGTCACCGGCGCGTCATGGTTGTCGAAGTAATGGGGCGCCACGCCGGCTGGATCGCATTGCACGGCGGCATCGCCGGGGGCGCGGATATTATCCTGATTCCCGAAATTCCATTTGATTTCGACAAAATCGCGGGCGCGATCAAGGCGCGCGAGGCGTCTGGTTACCTGGGTGCCGTCGTGATCGTCGCAGAAGGCGCGCGGCCAAAACATGGCGAACAAATCAAACGGGACGTGGAAGGCGGCGAATTTCATCTTGGTGGAATTGGGGAACTCGTGGCGCATGAGATCGCCACACGCACCGGTAAAGAAACGCGGTGCTGCGTTCTCGGCCATCTGCAACGCGGCGGTGCGCCAACGACCCTGGATCGCATTCTCGCTACGCGTTTCGGAGTGAAAGCGGTGCAATTGGCGAGCGAAGGACACTTCGGATCAATGGTCAGCTATCAGAATTATCAGGTGCGCTACGTGCCGATCGCGGAAGCTGTCAATCGCCTGAAGCTGGTTCCGCCTAATGGTGAGCTCGTGCAAACCGCGCGTGGCGTCGATATTTCATTCGGCGACTGATGTTTGATTCCTCGCACGACGATCACAACGGGCACAACGATTTTTTGGATTCGTCCCAAGGACCTTGTGATCCTTTGTGTCCTTAGTGCGATGAAATGAAGATCGTCCTCGAGTTTCCTGTAGCGGCGGTCTACGACCGTCGATGTTTGCTCTGGCAATCAAACATCAAACATCGAACATCAAACATCTGTGAAGATCGTTCTCGCATATTCCGGCGGACTCGACACCTCGGTCATACTCTGCTGGCTCAAGGAATCCGCCTTAGGCGGACAGGCTGAGGTGATCGCCTTTTGCGCCGATATCGGTCAGGAAGAGGAACTCACCGGCCTCGAAGCAAAGGCGCTCAAAACTGGCGCATTGAAATGCGTCATCGAGGATCTCCGGGAAGAATTCGCGCGCGATTTCATTTTTCCGATGTTCCAGGCCGGCGCGATTTACGAAGGCCAATATCTTCTAGGAACCAGTATCGCGCGTCCGCTAATCGCGAAGCGAATGGTCGAGATCGCGCGCGCCGAGAACGCGGACGCGATCGCGCACGGCGCGACAGGGAAGGGGAACGATCAGGTTCGTTTCGAGTTAGCCGCAGCCGCGCTTGCACCTGATCTGCGAGTAATCGCGCCGTGGCGGGAGGAACGTTTCCGGAAAAAATTTCCCGGTCGCACTGAAATGATTGCGTTCGCCAAGGCGAATGGAATTCCCGTGGAAGCGAGTGCGGAGAAACCATATTCAATGGATCGCAATCTTCTCCACATCAGCTACGAGAGCGGCGTGCTGGAAGACCCATGGTTCGACGCCAGCTCTCCCGAGATGCGCGACATGTACAAATTGAGCGTCGCGCCTGAGGACGCGCCGGACGAACCCGAATACGTCGAGCTTGCGTTCGAAAACGGCAATTGTGTTCACGTGGAAATTGGAGGTGCGAGCTCCCGCGAGCCCGGCGTCGCAGAAGCTCCGCCCTCCACCATGTCGCCGCTTCACGTCATGCAAGCGCTGAACAAACTCGGCGGCAAACACGGCATTGGCCGCGTCGATATCGTAGAGAATCGCTTTGTCGGAATGAAAAGCCGCGGCGTTTACGAGACCCCCGGCGGCGCGATTTTACATTTCGCTCATCGGCAAATGGAGGCGCTCACCATGGACCGTGAAGTCATGCATTTGCGCGACAGCCTGATTCCGAAATACAGCGAACTCGTTTACAATGGCTTTTGGTTCTCGCCGGAGCGCGAAGCGCTGCAAGCCCTCGTCACCGAAACGCAACGAGACGTGACCGGAGTCGTGCGCCTCAAATTGTACAAAGGCAATGTCATCGTTGCCGGCCGTAAAAGCCCGAGGAGCCTTTATGATCCGAAGATCGCCACGATGGAAGGCGACGAATCGGGATGCGATCAAACCGACGCGACCGGTTTCATTCGGTTGAATGCGCTACGTTTGAAACTGCGAGCAGCGATGCGGAGCCCCGACGCTTCTGGGTAGCGCGCGCGTCTCGCGTGCTGGCGATTGCGTCTCGCGATCGCGAACTTTCCTTTGGATTCACATCTCCTACGCGGTCGAAAGTCGAAGGAAAGATCATTTCGGCGCGACGCCGAAACCAGCACGCGAGACGCATGCGCTACCCAGACTGCTCCGCGCGTCGCGCCAAGAAATTCTCGATGACAAAGATGAGATCGTCGAAGTACACGTGAAGTATCCAGTGGATAGCGGCCACCAAAAACCGTAAGATCAAGCATATGAAAATCTCCCGTGAAGATGTGGCGGCGAAACTCCGTGCGTATCTGCGTCACGAGCTCGCTCTTGCGGAGCTTGCCGACTGGGCTGAGCGAGCGATGTACAACGGCGAATTCGACGACGACCATTTCGCTGCCATTCGTGACGCTGTCGCCAAACTCGGGCTCGCTGACGTCAAAGCGTTCGGATTAACTTTGGAAGATTGTGAAGCCCTCTTAAAGCGTCTCGGATATTCCATGCGAGTGGATGTGGTCAGCGCGTGATCTGGAAGGTGTGTTAAGACGGGTAGCAGCGTCTTCGTCGTCGGTCGCAAGAGTCCGAAGAATCTATACGATCCAAAGATCGCGACGATGGAATCCGGAGAATCGGCATATGATCAAAACGACGCTACCGGATTCATTGGGCTAAACGCGCTGCGTTTGAAGGCCCGAGCCCAACGAAAAGAAAGCGGCGGCTCCGGGTAGCGCACGCGTCTCGCGTGTCTGGTTTCGGTGTGTCGCCGAAACAATCTCTTCCTCAAATTTCCATTGCAGCGAGCGATGTTAGGTCACGACGGAAGCTCGCGATCGCGAGGATGCGCTCACCAACAGGCGAGACGCGGTTCAACACTGCTTCCGTGGCAGCACTGTGTAATTGAACTCAGTTTTGTCATCGTAATTCCCTAGGGCGTGATGTTCCCGTGGACTCTTGACGTCAATCGCGACTGAGAAATATCGTCCAATGTGCTTCTCAAGGATGCGTACAGAAAAGCTATTATTCTCTTGCCACTCCGAACGCTCGAAGCCGTTGATCACCGTACGATACGAAAGCGACTCACCAAGAGGATCACTCGCGGTAACGGTGAACTCGATCACATCATCGGGACGCAAAATCTGTCTACTATCGACGGTCGCGCGAGACTTCCCGGGAATGTGGACATTGCCCAAACTATCCCTCGCACTTTCGATTCGTGGAAAATAAGCCTCTATCGTATCGAGCTTGTTTCGATACTGAATAATTAGCGCGCGAAGCTCGCCGCCAATTCCGAGGATGAGATGTTTTTGATGCGAGAGAAGCTCCCGGCGGTGAGCATCTGGATCGCGAAGCTTTTCAAGATCGTGCAAGTACACACGCAGTCGGTTCAGCTCACTAAAGACGTCTTTAAAGTGGGACCAGTTTTTCTCGATAATTGTCGCCAGATCGTAAAAGTCGGAATAGTAGATCAAACGTGGGTCCACAGTTCCTCCACGCTGGCGTTTACTTCAACTTCGTAACGGTCCTTCCACTTTTGGAGGCGATCCGGTGAAACACCGCAGGTGTTGTACCATTCATGGCCATTAGCTTTTTCAAGCACGCTTGCGATGAAATCACGGAGGGAGTTCTCGGTATCTTTAAGAGATTGCGTAACGTCAATATTCAAGGCTTAAAAATCTCCCTTGTTCCGGCTGCCTCTGTTCCCGCGCAGCCATTGCGAATGGATTTAGTTGCGGCGGGGCATCGATGCGTTCTGTGCCATCGAGCAAACCTTCGACCGTAAGAATTTGGATTTTTGGATAATCTTTATCGTGCCAGAGCTTGGATGAGTAACGACCAGCATCGGCGGCTTCGGTTGGAAATGGTGGCACTTTCATTATCGCTTATGCTGTATCGCGCGAGTAATAATGTGCTTCACGAACTCCGGGATGGACTTGCGCCCATGCTTGGCATCATTCCTCAGTTTCTCATATTGCCGAACTTCGTTGCCCTGCCACAGCAAATCGATTCGGCGGACAGGCCGCATCGCAATGTGTTTGTAATCTTCCGGGTAAGCCCAGTAACACGAGAGGCAGATTTCCGGTTTCTTGAGCGTGCGCCAATTTTCGCAATGTTCGCATGACCATGATTTCGCCCGATTCGCAGATCCACACAGCAGCATAAAATCGTCAGATATCGGTTTGTCTCTGACGTCGCCTGTTACCTCGTACGGTACACGATGATCAATCTGGAGTTCGGCTTCGGGCATCTCCTCCAAATAGATGAAGCACTTGCAGCCGTACTTTTGAATCAGCTCTTGTTTGATTTTCTTCGAGAAGGCGGTTCGGCCCGCTAACCGGCGAAATCTCAATTTCTTCGGATCAGGGAAGCGATACGCGGCGATCTTGCGGCCATCAGAGCCCACGACGGTGATTCGTTCCAATGGGATGCCGTGCTCTTTCACATCACGAGCAGCCCGCGGTGGATGATTGTACCCGTATTTGTTCTTAAGTTCTTCCGTCGAAATCTGTCCGTGCTTGAGAATATGATCGATTACCGTGCGAGGGCGCTTCGCAGTGACGGAGTGACAGAGTTCAAGAAACTCTTTTGGATATTTTGCCATAGCGTTTGTGCGGTTCCATCAGGACAAGTTGTTCCATTTCTCGCCGTCGGTGCATTCGCTCCACCGCTCCGACTTCCTTTGCTAGTGGCGCGGACAGGTAGAGCGATTCGACGGTGATTGCCTTGCGCCCGAGCAGGGTGGCTTGCGTTGACGGGCCCGCTTCTAGTTGGACGAGCGTCAAATCCAGAACCTTTGGCATTGGTCTACCGAATCGTTTCGCGCCTGTCTGACCATCGTAACTGACTGCGTAGCGAATCCGCCGTCGATTCAATTTGCCCAGTTCGTCAACAAATTGGTCGAACACGACCCCTGCGAAATAGCGTGAATCGCGTTCGCCGCAGACCCCTTGGTACGGTGGATCCATATAAACCACATCATCTGTTCCAACGTTTGTCAGCACGTCGCGGTAATCGAGTGACGAGACTACGCTTCGGCCACGGAGCAGCGCCGAAAGCCCGAGTATGTTTTCGCGCATCGTCTCCGGCCGGGTTCCGTGACGGCGTTTGTCAGGGCTTTGATTAAACAAACCCTCTGAGTTGTAACGCACGGCTCCCTTGACGCATCGCGCCAACAGATAAAGCAAAAGCCGAGCATCCTGAGTTCGATTGAAATCCTCGCGCACGCGATAGTAGTGTTCGAGGCTGTCTGGATGTTGCTGCTCCCACAATTGTTTGTAGAAGCGGGCTAACTCAGTCGGATGATTGATCATGAGGCCGACGAGTTCAGCAAGCGGCTTGTTGAAATCATTCAGCCAGTAGCTCTTTGCACGAGCACGCATCGCACACGCTACGGACACAGCAGCGGAACCGGCGAAGGGTTCCACCAGTCGCTCAAATTGCAGTGGCAGATAGCGGAGAATCACAGGCGCTAATCCGCGTTTGCTGCCTTGGTATTGGATTGGGTGAGGGGTCACGATGTTATCTGCGGCACATTCGGGCAGTTGTCGATGAACTGGTGACATGTGTCCGCGGCGTCGGCCCAGGTCCAGGTGTCGGTGAACGCATGGAACTGCGCCTGGCTCACTTGCCCGCTGGGTTCGCGAAACAGGACATTGTAATCGGCGTTCGAGTTAAACGGCGGATCGAGATAGACAAGATTGATGCTCGCGTCGGGAAATTCTTTCCGGTCCGAAAGCCAGCGGAGGTTATCGCCAAAATACAGCCGATTCATCAACAGTAAGAGATTCCTCGACTTCGCTCGGAATGACAACTGGATGCAACGGCACGTTGCTCGCCGAAATACAGGCGGTTCATCGCTTCACTTTTTACCAGATGTTGGGCTGACCGTCCAACGGGCCGCGATGTCAATCCGCAGAGAAAGTTCGCGATCGCCGGGGCGCGCTCGCCAGGTCGCCGCGGCGACCGCTACCCTTGCGAGGGGCGACTGTCGATCTTATATTTAGAAGGCGCGCTCAGCGCGAGAGAGTTAGGAGGTCATTATGCCAACGACAATTGCTGCTCCAAAAAAGAAAACCGTTCCAGCGGCGGGAGAGGATTTTCTTCCGCTCCAGGGAACTGATTATGTCGAATTCTACGTCGGAAATGCCAAGCAGGCGGCCCATTTCTACAAGACCGCGTTTGGTTTTCAAAGCCTCGCGTATTCCGGACCGGAAACCGGCGTGAGGGATCGCGCCAGCTACGCGATTCGGCAGAACAAATTGACTTTGCTTCTGACTACTCCGATCCGCGCGAATAACCCGATCGCCGATCACATCTACAAACACGGGGACGGCGTGAAGGCTCTCGCGTTGACGGTGGAAGATGCGACATCCGCCTGGGAAGAAACGACCAAACGCGGCGGCAAGAGCTATATGGAGCCGAAGAGACTATCGGACGACCACGGCGAAGTCGTCATGAGCGGAATCCACACTTACGGCGAGGTGGTTCATCTGTTCATCGAGCGCGAAAATTATCGCGGGCCGTTCATGCCGCGCTTCCGCAAATGGGAGTCGAACTACAATCCGCCCGAGATCGGCCTGCAGTATGTCGATCATTGCGTAGGCAACGTCGGCTGGAACCAGATGAATCCGTGGGTGAAGTTTTACGAGGACGTGATGGGCTTTCGAAACATCCTGACCTTCGACGATAAGGACATCTCGACCGAATATTCGGCGCTCATGAGCAAGGTGATGAGCAACGGCAATGGTTTTGTAAAATTTCCAATCAACGAGCCGGCCGAAGGCAAAAAGAAATCGCAGGTGGAAGAATACCTCGAATTCTACGATGGCGAAGGCGTGCAGCATGTCGCGATGGCCACCAACAACATTATCGAGACGGTGACTCAATTACAGAAGCGCGGTGTCGAGTTCTTGCATATTCCTTCCAATTACTACGACACGCTGCTCGATCGCGTCGGTCACATTGATGAAGAGCTGAATGCATTGAAGCGGTTGGGAATTCTGGTGGATCGCGACAACGAAGGTTATTTGCTCCAGATATTTACGAAACCCGTGGAAGACCGGCCGACGCTCTTTTTCGAGATTATCCAGCGCAAAGGCGCGAAGAGTTTCGGCAAAGGCAATTTCAAAGCCCTCTTCGAGGCGATCGAACGCGAACAGGAGGCCCGAGGAAATTTATAAATGGAAAGAGTAGGAGAGTTTGCCCCTCACCTTAATCCTCTCCCCCAGGGGAGAGGCGAAGAGCGCGCCCGACAGCGATGTTTGCGAGCAAGCCGGCAACCTTCTACGCCTCTCCTCTTAGAAAAGAGGAGAGGGAAGGGTGAGGAGTTTATCGCAATCTAAAGAAAGAGGATCGACCATGCCGTATTACCAAAAACTCGGAGAGATGCCGCGAAAGCATCACATCTGGTTCCATCGCAACGGCGCGACGCCGACCTACAAAAATGAAGGCATCGCCTACGAGCACGTTTTCACCACGGAAGGTTTCGACGAGGCCTATTCAATTGTTTATCACCTGCGACCGCCAACACGGGTGCGCAATGTGGAGCTCGTTAAATATCATGAGCTGAAGAAAGTCGCCGATAGCCCGCTGCGACATCATCACCTCAAGACCGCGAACATTCCGCGACGCGGCGATCTCTACACCGGCCGTGTCCCGATGCTTTTCAACCAGGACATGACCGCTTATCGCGCGAAGCCGGCAAAGGCCTATGACAAATTCGAGTATTACAAGAACGGTGGCGCCGACGAGATCATCTTCGTTTTTCACGGCAGCGGAACAGTGGAAACGGTTTTCGGAAAGCTCCGTTATCGCGCCGAAGATTACATCGTCATTCCGCGCGGCATCGCCTACCGGATCGTGCCGGATAAGGTCGAAGAGGAAGACCATCTGATTCTCGAATCCTTTGGCCCTGTTCGCATTCCGAAACGTTATCTGAATCACGAGGGTCAGATTAAAATGGGTGCCCCCTACTCGGAGCGCGATCTGCACGGCCCGAGCGAATTGATCACGATCGACAAGGAGGAGGATGTCGATCTTCTGGTCAAGGATGGCCCGCGATTCACCCGCGTGACCATGGCGCACAATCCATTCGATGTGATCGGTTGGGATGGTTATCTTTATCCGTTCACTTTCAACGCCCAGGATTTCGAGCCGATTACCGGAACAGTGCATCAACCGCCGCCGATTCATCAGACATTTGAGATTCGCGGATACGTCGTTTGTACCTTCGCTCCGCGCCTGCTCGATACCCATCCCGAGGCAGTAAAAATCCCGTGGGTGCACGATAACGTTGAAGCTGACGAAGTTTTGTTTTACGTCCGCGGAAATTTTGGGTCGCGTCGCGGCATTGAAAGCGGCTCGATCACATTGCATCCGCGCGGGATTCCGCACGGCCCGCATCCGGGCACGATCATGGCGAGCAAGAACGCTACGCGCACGGAAGAGCTTGCCGTAATGTTCGACACCCAACACACACTCGAGCTGACTGAGGAATCACTCGCGCTCGATGATCCAAAATATCCGCAAAGCTGGCTCGACTGAGGCCAAGCTGCCTCTACGACGTGAAGGTAGAAAACGAAATAGCGAGAGAAGCAGAGATCAGTGACGATCTTTTGTTACCGACCGCGAAGATCGACAATCGCAGATTGGAAGAGCTGGAAGATGCCTATCGCAATTTGCTCGAAGCGATCGGCGAGGATCCCGACCGTGAAGGATTGCGTCGCACGCCGGTCCGCGCGGCGCACGCTTTAGAATTTCTCACCCAGGGTTATCGGCAGAACCTCGACGAGATTATCAACGATGCCGTCTTCGAGTCGGAGGCGAGCGAAATTATTTTAGTCAAAGACATCGAGCTCTATTCGCTGTGCGAGCACCATTTGCTTCCGTTCATCGGCCGCGCGCACGTTGCCTACATTCCAAACGGGAAAGTGATTGGCCTTTCCAAGGTGGCGCGGATTGTCGATGTCTTCGCGCGCCGCTTACAAATTCAGGAAAACCTCACTACCCAGATCGCCGAGTCGCTTATGAGGTGTCTTGAACCGTCCGGTGTGGCGGTGGTCGTGGAAGCGAAACATCTTTGCATGATGATGCGCGGCGTGGAAAAGCAGAACTCGGTCATGAAGACCTCCTGTTTGCTGGGCACTTTCAAAGACGACGCCCGAACGCGCTCGGAATTTCTCTCACTGTTGAAGGATTAACGTAACACAGGCATCCTGCCCGTTTAGTCGAGCGGGCATCTTGCCTAGCCAATAGTCGCAGGCTGGAAGCCTGGGTGACGCGTCAGGCAAGATGCCTGAGTTACATCGCTTGCGCGGTTGCCCGCAACGTGTTTGCTCTTTTATGCTGTTGACAGTTAGCAAACGCCTCGAATTTTCGGCATCGCGGCGTCTACACGTCAACACTTGGAGCGACGCCAAAAATCTGGCGGTTTTCGGCCCTGAGACGAACGCGCGCCACGGCACGGGTCGCAATTACGTCGCATATTTTGTTTTTACCGGGCCGGTGGATTCCACGACTGGAATGCTGATTAACATCAGCGAAATCAAGGAGCGAGCCGGCAAAGTTGTCCGTGAGCGTTTCGATCACAAGTTTCTCAACAGGGACAATCCTTCGTTCCGCAACGTTCCACCTACGGCGGCGAATATTGCGCGACAACTCTACGCCGACGTAGCGCCGTTGTTCTCCGATGTCGATGCAACCCTCGCGGTGTGCCATGTGAGCGAGTCGCCTGATCAGAGCGGTACCTACTATTCAAATGGCGTCGGCGAAGCGAACTATTGGTTCGAGTTTTCGGCCGCGCGCAAAACGATCTCGCCGCTCTTGAGTAGCGAGGAAAACGCGCGCCTGTTTGGCCCGGCAACTTCACTTCATGGGCACAATTACCGGGCTCGCCTCACGTTTCGAACGAAAATACTCGATCCGGATGCACCTCCAATTCGCCACGACGCAATCGAGCGTTGTCAACGTTCGTTGCGTGACGAACTCGATCACCGCTATCTCAATCAAGACGTCGCCGGCTTAAAGGATCGTCCTATTACTACGGAAAGCCTGGCCGATTATCTTTACGAACGCGTGAATGCTACGGTGCCGCTGCATCGCGTCCGTTTGCATGAACGCGAAGATTTTTTTGCGGAAGTATGGAATGACGACAGCGTTTTTCTCGGAATGCGGGTGCCTTTCCATGCTGCCCATCGACTGCAGGCCGTTGCTCTTTCCGATGCCGAAAATGCGAAGCTCTACGGCAAGTGCAACAATCCGCTCGGTCACGGTCATCGCTATCTGACTGAGACAACAGTTGGCGGTGAGTACGATAAACGCAGTGGAACACTTTACGATTTTGTCGAATTTAGAAACGCAATCGAAGAATCGCTTGCGCCGTGGCGTGATCGCCATCTCGACCTTGAGACCGATGATTTTCGGGATGTCCCTTCAACGGGCGAAAATATTGTCACCGCGCTTTGGCCAAAGATCGATAATCGCCTCGGTCAGGAGCTCGTTCGATTGCGTTTGTGGGAAACGGCGAATAACCGGTTTACCTTGCGGAGAACGTAACTCAGGCATCTTGCCTGACTCTGTCGCGTGGGCATCTTGCCCGAAGAGGGCAGGCTGGAAGCTTGCCTTACAATCAGGCAGGATGCCTGAGTTACATGAAACGCTACTTAATCACTGGCGCGAGCCGTGGAATTGGGCGCGCGATTGCCGAGAAGCTGGCCGCACCTGACGTAACGCTACTTCTCCACGGGCGAGACACCGTTGCTCTGGCGGATGTGTGCAAGTCCCTGAAACGAAACTGCGCAAATATTATTCGCCTGATCCACGATCTCGCCGTTTCATCGGGCGTCTCCGATCTCATCGCTGAAGTTGGAAAGGATCCGCTCGATCTGCTGGTGAACAACGCTGGCATCGCAATCGTGAAGCCGTTCGGAGAAATCACATCCATCGAATGGCAGCAAACGGTCGGCGTCAGTATCACCGCGCCATTCTTATTGACGCAGCATTTCGCGCCGCGAATGCCGCCGGGGTCGAGCGTCGTGAATATTCTCTCAATCGCGGCCAAAACCGGCTACCCAAACTGGAGCGCCTATTGCATGAGCAAGTTTGCGCTCGAGGGATTCTCGCAATCCGTCCGCGAAGAATTGCGCGACCGCAAAATTCGCGTCATCAACGTTTATCCTGCCGCGACTGACACGGACATTTGGAATAAAGTCGAAGGTGAATGGCCACGGGAAAAAATGATCTCGCCCGAGGAAGTTGCCGGTGCGGTCGCCTATGCACTGTCGCGACCAAACGATGTCGCACTGGAAAACATCACCTTATCGAGCCTAACTGGCGCTCTCTGATTGGAGTGAATGACAATGATTGCAATTTGTGATTGGTGCCGGTGAATTGAGGCGCGCCTATGATTAAGGCTCTCCAAAGCGAGCTCAGCATTAACGTCATCGCCTCGATACTTGTCTCGCTCTTCTTTCTCGCCATGGGCTTTCTTTGGGGGAAATACAAGGAACAGCGCCGCAAATTCGGCCGAAACTTGGAAGAGTACGATTTCTATCCATTCACGGTCACTCGCGAGAACTTTGGCGAATTTAGTCTGAAGGATTTCCGGCTCGGAATGCATTATTTTCTCAAAAACGAAGACCGGACAGCGGCGCGGCAACTGATTTTTATAGGCGAGCAAAATAATGTTCGGAGCCAACTGGAACCGGCCGAGCAAAAAGTCTATGCGCAACTGTTCGATAAGTACGATGGCAAGAAAATTGCCGACGATACGACCGAATTCCTCGAAAACTACATCCGCGTCGTTCGGCTGATTGGAAAATCGTTCCCGAATACCGGTATCGAAATCTTACTGCACAATCTGGCCGATCCGGCGCACTCGCTGATCGTTCTGGAGAACAATGTGACTGGCCGCCACCTGCGCGATGGGACGACCAATCTGCTAATCGATCTGAAAAAACGCCAGCTTCTCAACGAAGAGAAATTGAACTACGAACTGAATATCGGCGCACGAAAATTCAAATGCACGACGCTCCCCATTACCCGCAAGGAATTTGGGGTCGTCGGCGCGATCTGCATTAATGTGGATGTAAATTATCTCACGGACGAAGTGCTGAGCAGCAAGGAGCGCATTGAGGCGTTCTTCAAAAGCCTTTGCCGAACAGATATGCAGCTGGATGAAAACATCCTGAGCAAAGATGAGTACGCGAAGGCGCTAAAGGGGAAACGGCATTTCAAGGACGAAACGGCCTGATGCTGTAGGAGAAGCTGCGGGCTTCCCGCGGGACGACAGCGTCGTCCCGTACAACAAGCGCGCCTACTTCGGTGACGCGTGCAACGTCTCCTGATGTTCTGGTTTCTTGTGATACTCAACCAAACGTAAGCCCCAACTGATCAGCGTCGAGAGATCTTTGGTCTTCGTCTTCTTCTCGTTGAGGAATTTCTCGATCCTGGCTTTCAGTTCCGGCTGCTGATCGGTTGTGTCGAGGATCTCGAAGATTTCCATCGACAATAACCAGCGTTCCGGGTGTTCGGCTTGTTGCGTTTCCCAAATTTCACCGAGGCGTTCGTAGCCCGTTTTGCTCTCGCGAATCTTGCGAACCTGTGCGTAGAGATTTTCAAGGCGTTTGCGTTTCGCATCTGAGGGTACCTTGATAGTGCGTTCTTTTGGAACGAGCGCGACTTGGTTGTATGCGTCCTTGTCTGCCGCTCCGTTAAAGACCGAGCTGATTTTCGCGCCGACCGCCATGTCGTAGGTCCCCCAGTCGGGGTTGAACAGAATGTGGTCTCTGTATTTCGCAGTGCAATTTGAGAACGTGATCAATAGTAATTTCCCGTCACGGCGCAATACTTTCTCGACCTTCCCCGAAACGACGATGTCGCTGACAAACTCAAGTCTCGCTTTCTTTCCCTCGACAATTCCAAGTGCGTGCAACTGATCATTCGTGAGCAGTTCGGGAGATGTGGATGATTGTTTCCATTTTCCAATTGGCGAACCAAAGCCGTCCTTGTGATAATCGATCCCGTGGCCTTCGAGCTCTTTGTTGCGAAACGCCAGCGCCGTCTTGCCAGTCGCCCGGAGATAGATCGGAGAATTATTTTCGTCGACGATGACCTCGTCGAAGATACCGCTGACTTGCAGGCCGGATGAATATTCGCAAGTCGCGACGTTCTTGCATTCGATCGCTTTGTTGATGCCCTCGAGTCCGCCGACCATGAACGCCATCTTGTTCGCAAATTCTTCAAGCACGTCAGCGAGATGTTTGAAATCGCGACAAACGAAAAGTTGCGGCTGCTTGGTCGTGATATCGAACGGCATATTCGCCGCGTCGATGGAGTAGGGAATCTTTTTCACCTGCGGCTCGAGACATGAGACCGATTCGCCGATCGATGAAAGTAATCCGGCGCCGTAGATTTTTGGATTCTCGAGGGTGCCGATCAATCCGTACTCGACTGTCCACCAGTGCAAACGCGAGAGCAGCGCCATCTCCGATGGTTCGCCGAGGTTTTTTTGGCGCTGTTCGACCAGCTTGGTTGCTTCTTCGACTTCCTTCAGATTGCTGTTCGGCTGCTCTTTCAAGATAGACAAGTGACGGATCGCTTGATAGAGCTCGAAATCTTTCTTTGACGACATCGCTTTTGCGCCCACTTCTCCGAACCGCTGCAGGTAATTCGAGTACTCGCGGTCCACAATAATCGGCGCGTGGCCCGCTGCTTCGTGCACGATGTCCGGCGCGGGCGTGTATTCGATGTGATGGATTTGTCGCATGTCGCACGCGATTACCAGAACCTTGTAAGCTTGAAATTCCATGAATGCCGCCGGGGGAATAAAACCATCCACCGCCACCGCACCCCACCCGATCTTGGCGAGAATGTCGTTCATCTCCTGAATGCGCGGGATGCGCTCGAAAGAAATCCCGGTGTTGAGCAGGCCCTGGAAGTAAACTTTGTGCGCATACTCCTTCAGGAAAAAAATGTTCTGGCGCATGATGAATCGCCAGACCGCATGGTCCACCGGCGTGTAATCGTCGTAACGTTGATCGACGGCGAATTGCAAAAGATGTTTCGGCGTTGCGGCCACGGCCGCGTTATCGAAGCTGATACCGCTGGTTGTTTTCATCGACATCCTCCGTGCGAGACAAAATATGACTCGTTTGCGAAGCGAGCAAGTCTGGAGGACGGCGCTCACAATTGTAGGGCGTTTCTGTGAAACGCCTTTCCATGCATTGGCGTCTGACACAGACGCCCTACAATTATTGGGTTTTGGATTGCCGTGCGCGAAGCACGCGTTTGATGATCCAAGTCACAGCGACTAGCGCGATCGCCCAAGGCGCGAGATACGCCACCGCAACGCCGATCATGCGGAAACTCCACATGATTGCGCTGGCGCTTTGCGCCAGGGTCCGTCGCAGCGTGGCGAACAAGCCGATCTCGGATGAAACGATGTTTCCCTGGCTGTAAACCTGGATCGAGATATCCGCCGGCGCGTTTGCTTCGTCGATCTGTGCGCCGGTGCTGTCCTGCCGCTGCACGCTTATATCTTCGACTTTGCCGAGAGCATTCAGCGATTGCATGAGCGCCGAATAATTCTTCATCGACACTCGCAGAGACACATTCGCCACTTCGCGTCCATCCGGGTTGCGGCTAAAGCTCGAGCTCCGCACGCGCCCGTTTTGTTTTTCAGTCAGATTGCGCAACTCCTTTGCCTTTTCGTCTACCGACGACGTCCGAATGCGCAGGCTGGTTTGCTGAAACGCTTGTTCCTGTTCTTCGCGCGAGATCGTGACATTGAGTTCCACTTTGTCGCGCTTGGTCTTGGCGTTTTCAGACATGCCACTCCCGCCCTGTGCAATGCGTTCGGTCTGCACCTGGAAATTCTCCACGCGACCAAATCCTTTCACGCGATCGATCACAGAAGCGCTTTCTTCCGGGGCGATCAACATGCTCACGCGCGCCGAGACCCGCCCGGAATAATCGCGATCGAGCTGGGCATTGGTGATCTGCACTTTCGGCGACGCGAGGCCTTTGATGTCGTTGTAAATTTTCTCCACGTCAGGCGCGTAGAGCGCAAGCTGGGCGCGTTCCTTGAGCAAAAACGCAGCCGGTTCCTCCATATCTTTCTCGGACAGAGAAATCGTCACAGTCGCGAATTGCACCTGCGAATCCCAATACTTTAATTCGCCCTGCATCTTCTCGATCTGCTCGCGCACGCGCCCGAGTTCCTTTTCGACTTGAAGCAAATCGGCAACCTTGCCGGTTTTCGTTTTCAACATCTCGATCAAGCGCTGCTCCATTACGCGCGCGTTCTTCAGCCGCGCATCGGTATCAAAATACGCCTTGGTGATGTCTTCCGTGCCGAGCGTTTGATTCTTCAATTCGCCAAGCGTCCGAACCTTTTTTAGAAAATGATCAAGATTTTCTGGCAGAACCTTGACGATCACTTGGCCGCGCAACTTTCCATTCGCCTGTTTCTCGGAACTGCTCGTCGCCACGTAGCCGCGCTCTTCGTTCGCAAACGCAGTGATCTTCTGCACCGTCGCGTCAAAGCTGACAATCTCTAGTTCGACCTCCGCGTTGCGAATGAGTTTTCGGTTGGCTGTTGGTACGCCACCGGGCGCCGGAACATTCCCGGCGCTTTCCGCCGCTGCCTCCATCCGCTCGCTTGCTTTTTCTTCGACAAATTCCGGTTGAACTTCAGGTTGCTGCGGTGTTGCGGGGGGCATCGCAGGTTGCGGAGCTTCGGCGGCAAAGCCCGATCTTGTTTTTGCGGCTGCAATGTCTTTATCGCGCTGAGCCTCCGATTTGCGCACGACGGCGAGTTCATCGGCAACCCCCTGCTGTACGCGCCCGGACTGCGCCGCGTATTCTTCTCGGTCGAGACGTGGGTAATTGCGCGGCACAGCCGCACCTTCTCCGGTGATCAATCGTCCGACTTGCACGAGCGCCAGCAGCAGGGCAGCGACCGCGGTGATTTGAACCGCGCGCAGACGCATAAGTTCGACAAGCAACTTTACGAGTCCGCCTCGTTGTGGAATGCGACTGCGAAAGCCGGACAGCATTCGCTGTTCGAAGGTGGGATCGGGTTTTTCGTGAGCGAGAGTTTCTTCCAGAATTTTGTTCATGACTTTGTTCTCGTGATGGGCTTTTCGGCAGGCGGCGCATTCAACGAGATGGGTGTGGAGCGCGCCGCGTTCGTCCTCTGAGAGCTCGCCGTGAATATCGGCGGCGAGCCAGTTGTCGATTTCGTCGTGAATGGTTGCCATATGTCTAATCCAATGAAGCGAGAGCGGGCCGCAGTTGTTTGCGCATCGAGGCGAGGGCGCGTCCGAGGATCCCGCGCAACGCGCCGTTGCTCAGGCCCAGAATGCTTTCAATACTCCGGTAATCCATTTCCTCGAAGTAACGGAGCGTAAGCGCAGCGCGGTGAAGCTCCGGCAGCGCAGCCAGCGCCGAACGCAATTGTTGATCCAACTCTGAGCCGTTCGGCTCAGCAGCGGAACCTGGCTCAATTACTTGGTCAATTGTTGCGGACAACGGAACTGTGCGGCGTTTTCGAAAGATGTCGTGAGCCCGATGACGGGCGATGGTTGCAAGCCATGCGGGAAATTTTTCCGGATCTCGCACCCGCCAGCGCGTTTTCCACGCTTTGACGAGCGCATCTTGCACAACGTCTTCGGCTTCCTCGCAGTTTTGCAGAATGCCGTAAGCGATGGCGAAAAGCGTTCGGCTGTGCGTGCGGATGATCATTTCAAATGCTTCTCGATCGCCGTGAATGGCCGCCCGATACTGTTCGCGTTCATTGGCATCCATTGGGTTGCGATCTAGGAGACTGTTAAAAAACCCATGCGCATCGCGCGAGAGCAGTTTGTGGCGAATGGCAAGGCGTGAGCGAGGAGCATGTTCTTAATAACCTGTGACGAGCGAACAACGCCGCCAGGCGCTCCAAACTGCCCTCGCCCGAAGGGTTGCGTTGATTTTTGGCCTGCGCTGCGTTGCTCGTCGGTCACAGATCCATCGCGGATATGCTCTCTCCTCGCGCCTTGCGCAGGCCAAAAATCAATCAGCAACGCGGCGTGCATGGGTTTTTCAACAGTCTCCTCAGCCTAGACGTTTGAGATCGGCATTCCGCGCGAATTTTTTTTCATTGTAGAGCGTCTGTATCAGACGCCTGGCGTTTCACAGAAACGCCCTACAATCAAAAGATGAGCACAGTGTTGCCGACGCTCACGACGTCTTTGACGCGTGCGGCGTCCCAATTAGCCAGTCGAATGCAGCCATGACTGGCGGCACGTCCGATCGTCTCCGGGTTGTTCGTGCCGTGAATACCGATACCCGGTTTGTTCAGGCCCATCCAGAGCACGCCGACGAGATTGTTCGGGCCCGGCGGAAGATTGTAGTAGTTTTCGGTGCGGACGCCGTAGTTGAGCATCCCTTCATCATAGCGGAACCATGGCCAAACGGTTGCGCCGAGAATCTTCCACGTGCCAACCGGCGCGGGTAACGTTTTCGATCCCGGCGTAATCGGAAAGACGCAAACGAGCTGATCGTTATCGAAGACTTCGAGCAGATGTTCACCCGTATCGACGAAGACTTTGCGATTCGCGAATGCCGGATTTTCAGGAACTTTGCCCTCTACAAATTTTTCGATCTCAAATGGCAGGACGTTCGGCACCTTGAGGACTTCGCCCGGTTGCAGATGCTCCCAATTCTTTCCGGGATTGAGTTTCTGAATGTAGGATTCGGCGGAATGAAAACGCTCCGCGACGAATTCGAGCAGCGACGTGTAGGGGAGCCATTTCAATCTTGCCTGTTCGGCATGACTGCTTGGAACGTCGCCGACGAATTTCAGGTCTTCCTCTCTGATTGTGTAGTTGGTGTAAGTCACCGGCACTTGATCGAGCATCCACTGATCGACCGCGCCCGTCTTCGAAATCGCGCGGGCGTGCTTGTATGAAATGAGCGCTTTGCGAAAAAACTCGCCCATTTTTCCATCGATCTTACCGGGTGCGAAATAGTTGTTGTCCAAAAAAATTTGTAATCGCGTAGCGGTTTCTTCGTCGTAGTTCGGCAAGGCGACGGGATATACCTTTGGCGGGGGAGTAGTTTTTTCCTGCGCGAACGCAGAGATCGAAATCGCGGCAAACCCGAGAATGAGCAAAACGAATTTCATCGGCGGAAGTTATCCGCTGTGAGACGAACGCGCGCAAACGCGAAGTGATAAGATTGAGCTGCGGATCCGCATCTGCCTAGCACTCCGGCGCAACAGGCTACACGGGTGACACTGACGATCTTTTTCTGTTAATCGATCGTCATTTTCTGCGCGACGCCGCGGCTGTCCCATCAAACACCGCGTTGGCCTCCGGCCGGTAGCCCATCCGCCCTCGCGTAACTGCGACGAGCACTACCGCTAACGCGCATCCGGCCATCATGAGGTTCAAATAGTTGCTGAGCACGGCCGGACTGGGAAAGAGCTGAACCAGGGCTGCGGAATAGAACGTATTCCAGGAAGCGTGGACCAGGATGGCCATCAGCACGCTGCTCCTCGTGTTGTTGACGACCCAAATGATGATGATGCGGAGGCCCATCAGGGCGAGCGCGAACACGACGAAGTCGAGGACGGTACCCCGCGGGGGTATATCCGTGAAGTCTTCGGATGGGATCAAGAATCCGGGCAGGTGCCACAGGGCCCAGAGGCCACCGAGGAGGAGGCCTCCAACGAAGGGACCGTACAGCCGTTGCAAGCGGGGCTGCGCGAAGCCGGTCCAACCCGGTTCTTCGAAGAGCGGTCCACCGATGAGGGCCATAGAAACGAACGCATTCAGATAGGCAAGGGTTAACGGCTGGGCGGAGATATTGAGCGACTCCAAGGCCCCAGGCCGAATGATAGTGCCGAGCACCATGACCATCGGGAGGCCGACGAGCGCGAACAGGTACCATCGAAGCCCAACGCGCCAGCGCACAATCCGACGCAGCAAGCGGCCCAAGCCCGGCTTCCCTTCGGTAACCGCGGTCATGATAAACCCGGACAATATTGGTCCCAGCAAGCCAGCGATAGCCGACAACTGTATGATCAGAGGACTTAGACTCAGGACCCCGTAGTACGTGAGCAGCCCTGGCAGGAACATGAGCCAGGAGAAGACAAAGGCGATGAGGAAGTAGGAGACCAACGGATGACGAGCGAGCAAGCCTTGGGGAGCAGGAGGCTGTGCTGGTGCAGTCCTCAACTTTGGAACCATTTCCGTATTACACCTGCCGGGGCGGGTGGCACTATGCTGTCTTCAACCAGGCGCGCAGCACTTCGGCAACACTCCAGGCTTGGGCAATGCAGCCGCCCGGGTTGTGCGGTTCCCGGGCATCGAACACTTCGCTGATCGTGCCGATGCCCGTTTCGTTCAAATGTTCTGGAAACCGCGCGAGAAATTTACGGGCCGTGGCTCGATCGTGCGGATGAACTTTCAACCACGCGTCGATGAACGGCCCTATCAGCCAGGCCCAAACCGTTCCTTGATGATAGGCGCCATCGCGCGAGCGCAGATCGCCAGCGTAAATCGGTTTGTATTCCGGATCGTCTGGCGAGAGCGTGCGTAAACCGAGCGGGGTGAGCAATTGTTTCTGTACAGTGTCGAGGACCGACTGCCAGCGTTCCGCATCGAGGACCGGATGGTCAAGAGAGATGGCGAATAGTTGATTTGGTCGCAATGAGGAATCGTTGCCTGATCCGCCATCAACATCGACAACATCGTAAAGATAACCGCCCTCCGCGAACCAGAAGCGTTGATTGAAAGAGGCGCCCGCCCGTTCCGCGTGTTCCTCATAACGCTCTCCCGCGGCAACGTCGCCAGTTTCGCGCAACCAACGTGCAAGCAGCCGAAGGGCGTTATGCCAGAGCGCGTTAATCTCGACAGCTTTCCCCCGGCGCGGCGTGACGACCCAGTCGCCCATCTTCGCATCCATCCAGGTGAGCTGGTAGCCCTCTTCTCCCTGGACGAGCAGACCGTCGTTTGGATCGACATGGATGTTAAACTTTGTCCCACGCAAATGGTGGTCCGCGATGTCGATCAAGACCGGCAGAAGCGACTCTAACGTGTTTCGATCTTTCGTGCGTACGAGATAGCGGTTGAGCGCGTGAAAGAACCAGAGTGTGGCATCGGCCGTGTGATATTTTCCCTCCCTTGCGCCGTCGGGAAACATGTTTGGGATGAGTCCATCGCGGACGTAACGCGCGAAAGTGCGCAGGATGTAGCCGGCCTCGAGCAAGCGGCCGGTAATCAGGGTGAGACCTTCGAGGCTGATCATCGTGTCGCGTCCCCAATCGGTAAACCAATGGTATCCAGCGATGACGGTGCGCACTTCGTCGCCCGCCGCATGTGCGCGAGCGGCTTCCTCGAATCGGCCCGCCGGTGTAATCACGAACTGATCGGCCGCAAAAGCCAGCTCTGCAGAAAAATTCTGGCGCGCTTTCGGAATCGCATCGTGGAGCAGGCGCGCGCGCCGTTCGCGCTCCGCGCCAAGAACATCTTTAGGCCCCAATACGTCGATGATGTCCCATGCTTCGGTCGAACCGATCAGGGTCGCTGTGTTTTGCTCAGTCACGTCAGCCCGAAAAAATCCCGGGCTCCAGAGTTCGCCTTGATACGTATAGCCACGCTGCTGCTCGATCCGATAAACAACCTCGGGAATTTTTGACGGCGCAATCGTGAAGGCGGATTGACAGCCGCAAAGTCGCATCCGCAGCGGCGGCAGCTTTCGTCGTGCCGCCACGATTTCGTAACGACCATCGACAGCGGTGAGTTTGTATGGCGCTGCCAGATCGTCATCCACCGGCACTTCATGGTGCCGAAAATGAAATGCGGGCCGCAATTCGAGGCGCGGCGGCTTTGCTCCTGAAATCACTTGGTAACTGATATGGACCGTGTTCTGCAAATGAGGAAGCAGAACGCGCTTCTCGACCACCACTTCGCGAACGCGATATGTCCATACCGGAAGCCCATCCTCGAGTCGAAATTCCGTCAGGTAGTCGGCGCTTTTCAAATCCAGCTGGCCGCCGGCGCGTTCTTCCGCGCCGAGAGAAACCACGTCATCGTCACTGAAGCGGAGGAATTCGGAAACATGACTCCACATCACTACGCGTCCGAGTGGGGCGGGCAACGCCGCGATGAGCAAACCATGATAACGTCGTGTCACTGCGCCTGAGACGGTGCCGGAAGCATAGCCACCAAGGCCGTTCGTCACGAGCCATTCGCGAGCGAGTAAAAGCTCGCGGGACATGTGCGCGCCGTCCCAGGGCATCGCACGGACAACCGGTCGGCTGGTTTCCAATTGTTTATTCACCAGGTGTTGAGGCGAACACCGAAATGCCTCAGCCCAATTTTCGCCGTCTTGGTTGGCGTCGCGGCGCTTTTTCAGGCACGAGGCGCAATGCTACCGCCGCTTCCGCCGGTAATGTCCAACTGTCTTGTGTTGCCACGGTGAGTACTCCGGGTCCTCCGTAGCGAGTTGATTCGCTCGACCAAAGTGTTTCCCATTCCAAACCAAGCGGTGGTGCCAGTAACGGTTCCGGAATCGGGGCAAGCGCTTGACGCTCGCCGAGGTTCACCACGAGCAATCGATCGTCAGTATTTCCGTCGCTGAAGTAGCGCAGCACAAAACTTTTCGCGCCGAGCACAGCGCCGTCCACTCCACCACGTTTCTGCTCGCGAAAGCGTGAGTCTTCGCGGCGCAACCGCAACAGATCGATATGCATGTCGTAGAAATGTTTGTTTTTCTGTCGCTCGGAAAAATCGAGCTTGCAGGCTACGAAAACTTCCGGATTGGAAGGCACCGGCAACCGTTTCTGGACTTCATCGCTGGCAAGCGAGGGAAATTGCGCGAGAAATTCGAAGCGCCCTTTTCGAATGGCCTCGCGCATCGGGGCATCGCCCGTGTCAGTAAAAAACATAAACGGGGTCGAAGCGCCAAACTCCTCGCCCTGAAAAAGCACCGGTGTCCATGGCCCGAGCAAAAGCAAAGCAGTCGTAGCGCGATAGCGTCCGGGGGAGGTTTGAAAACGAAGTCGCTCACCGGCAGCAGTGTTTGAAATCTGATCGTGATTCTCGATGAACGCGACGAATGCTTCCGGGGGCGCTCCAAATGTCGGCGTGCCGCGCGGCGCTTCCTGCCAGACGTAGGGTTGACCTTGAAAAAGATAACCGTATTTCGCCGCCGAAATAAATTCCTGCGGTGAACCGAGGTAGTCCGTGTAATAAGCTTCTCGTCTTCCAGTGAGCGCGACAACGGCGCTGTGATGAAAATCGTCGTTCCAAATTGCGTCGAGATCGTCGCCACCTTCGCTGCGTGGTCGAATCAATTTAACTTCCTGGCGCTCGTTTTCTGCGACTAAAATGATCGAGCGCTTGCCAGCGGCACTGCGCGCCGCGCGGCCGATAGCGCCGACGATGTACTCATCGGAGTTATCAAGGATGCTTTGTGTCGCGTCGAAGCGGAATCCATCGAAGTGAAATTCCTCGATCCAATAGCGACCATTGGTAATGAAAAATTCACGGACTGGTTCTGAGTCTGCTCCATCAAAATTAACCGAGTCGCCCCAATCGTTTTCCTTTTCGCGAGTCAAATAACTGTCGGAATAAACGCCGAGATAATTTCCGTCGGGGCCGAAGTGGTTATAAACGACATCGAGAATTACACCCATGCCCAGGGAGTGCGCGCGATTCACAAAGGCGCGTAGATCGTCCGGCGTGCCATACAAATGGGTCGGCGCAAAAAGGTCTACGCCGTCGTAACCCCAGCCGAATTTTCCTGGGAAATCCGCGACCGGCATCATTTCGATCACGCTGATCCCGATGCGCGCCAGCTCTTCCAATTGCTCGGCCGCGGCGCGCCATGTTCCTTCTCTGGTAAATGTGCCAACGTGCATTTCGTAGATGATTTGGCCTTTCAGTTCGACACCCGGCCAATGTGAATCGGTCCACTGGAACTTTGTTGGATCGACCACGCAGGAAGAACCATGCGGTCCATCCGGCTGAAAGCGGGATGCCGGATCGGGATAAAAATTCTCGGCTTTGTTTATTCGAAACCGATAACAAGCGCCTGCACCGACGTTAGCCACGCCGGAAAAATACCCGTCTTCCTCAGACTCCAGCGGATGAAACGTCCGCTTCGCGTTTTTCGCAGCGCTTTCTTCCAGAACAAGATCCAGCTGCTGAGCTTTCGGCGCCCAAACACGACAATGCGTTTTGTTTTCGCCAATCAGTTCCGCTCCAATCGGATAACGACGTTTTGCGAGCGCTATCGTGTCCGACTTAGACTCAGCAACCGCTTCGGCAATCTCTCTTTTCGTGTTCAGCATCGGCAATTAAGAACATGCGAGCGCTGGTTAAGGAAGCAACCGCAGAGAGAGAGTACGCGGAGAAACGCGTGATTGGGCTTTGCCTATCCGCTAGCAACAGGAAAATGTATTGACTTCCGTTGCAGCATTTCAGAAAACGGCGGCTAACGTGCGCGCCAGGAACATAGACTTCCAGTCTGTGCGGCCAGCGGAGTTGCACTCCGCTGAGACGACCCGTCGGAGGACCTCAATCGCGAAAGGAACAAATACATGAAACGAATATTGTTTAGCTTGTTGTCGGTCATTTTCCTATGGCCCGGCATTTGCCAGATAGCCAATGCCCAGGAGCCAGAGGGCGCCTCTAGTAGTGAAATCACCTTTGGCGATGGCGAGGAAATTCAAGAATACAGCATTAAAGGCAAGTTCGCTCCGGTCACTCTGGACGCGCTCCAAACGACTGATGTCACGCTGCAATTTTCCACTTCGTTTGCGGGTGCGCCTGTAATAGCTCAGGCGCTGGATGGCGGTCAATTGAGCGGCGAGTCGGGGACGATCGATGACACCGGTACCACGTCGTTCCAGTTCCAAGTCGCTGATCAGCCGGGACTCTACCGGATTCTGGTGATCGCCGAAGGAACGGTTTCGATGGTGCAGTTCGAAGTGCCCAACCCGCCAGAATAGGAGGAATAAGCCGATGAAACCCAGCAATCAGCACGCAGCAATCAGAGGTCAGCAATCGAGTATCTTCTTCTCACTTCTCACCAGCCACTTCTCACTCTTCGTCTGCTTCTTAGTCTTTCTCGTGTCTGTCTCGCAACTTCACGCGCAGGTCGGAAACAACAACCCCACTGGGGTGTCTGGAATTTTTAACGGACAGATCACCAGTGGTTGCAGCTATGATCCTTGGACCGGCAGCTCCCATCGAACCAGCACTGATGTTTTGATCGCGGGCTCGGTGTCAGCGTACCCGTTGGCCCTTACACGCACCTCCAATTCGCGCAATGCCTGGGGCAACGCGTTTGGTGTACCCGGCGCCTGGCGTCATAATTATCAATGGTCGAATCCAGGTCACGGCAAGAGGAACCGCGCCACAGGATATCCATTATACCGTCGATTTCCCGGATGGACGGACCGAAACCTTTAATTACTCTGCCGCTGACGTCGATTATCGAGCTGCCCCTGGCGTGCGTGAGCGCCTGCAACCGTGGACTGCTACGAACGGAACAACTGGAGTCTGTTATTTGGTCCTGCCCGACGGTGGAAAAGTCGAGTTCACCGGCACGCGCATATGGATGTACGACCCCGAACTCATCCCTCCGAATTGGTATGAATTTGACCTTGTGGCCACCGCGATCATCGATCCCTACGGCCTGCGCACGACGTTTACCTACGATGCCTACCGGCGTCTGAGCAGGGTTACCGAACCGGCCGGCCGCTATCTTCAGTTCACGTACGTGACGAACTCGGGGCCGACCATCAGTCGCGTCACAGCCAGTGATTTGCGCTACGTGCAGTACACTTACACCACGATCTCCCCGGGCGGCAGGAATTACAGCGCGCTGACCAGCGTGGTCTATTACAACAACCCCACCGCCTGGACGGCGCACTACACTTACCGGGCCCCAAACGTGGGCGCCGCCAATGGGCTGCCGCTGCTTTCGACCGCCGATGATCCGATGTATCCCGGGCCAATGAAAAGAATCGCTTACACGTATCGCACTACCGACAATTTCAGCGGGAACCATGCGGTTTATGGCCAAATCAGCAGTGAAAAATCTTACGACGGCACCGCCACCGTGAGCACACTGGAGGTTACTACCGCCACCACGCGCAAGGAAACGCGCGGTGACAACAAGTGGCGCACATTTACTTACACCAGCACGGGGTATCTCAGCAGCTTAACCGATTTCAAGGGAACGGTGAGCGCCTCGCAGACCTACGACGCGAACAAATACATCAATTCGGTCACCGATCGAAACGGTCACACGACTAATTTCACTTCCAATGCACTCAACGGCAACATGACCGTAACGACTTTCCCGCTCACTCCGAACGACACGCAACCACAACAAACACAGCGGCCGACCATCCAATACACGTACGGCTGGGCGAATTGTCCTGATCCAAACAATCGCGATGCCAATAACCCGTATTATCTCTACAGCATTACCGACGAAGGCGGCCATGCCACCATCTTTACGCGCGACGCAAACAAGCGAATTACCCGGATTGATTACCCCGACGGCGGATACGAAACGTTTACCTACAACAGCTTTGGCCAAGTATTGACACATCGGATGACGACCGGCGGCACGGAAACTTTCACCTACAGCGGCGGTTTAAAGCGAACTTACTCCGATCCATATCACGACAGCAATAATCCGAGCATCCGTTATTACTATGATGGGCTGGATCGGCTAAACGGAATCTATGACGCGCTGGGACATCCGACGAACTGGGAATACAATCTCCGCGGCCAGCTTACCGTAACGACGTTGACGGCCGATCCGGTCGATGGCGTGCGCCACACCATCATCAACGCTTATAATCCCGACGGCACATTGCAGAACACGACAAACGAACGCGGCCAGGTGACCAGCTATACATACGACGATTACCGGCGCCTGAGGAGCGTGACCCCGCCCGTGCGCGGCGTTGACGATTTCACCCCGCACCCCACCTATTTTAGTTATCATCCCAGCAACGCGACCGGCGATTATTATCAATGCACTGATTCCAGCGTAACTTACGTCACGCTTCCCAATACCCAGAAAATCAAAACAACCTATGATGATAACCGGCGCAAGATCTTCGTGACTGCAGCGGTTGGCACAATCGATGCCGCCACCACCAGTTACGAATATGATAACGCCGGGAATCTGACCAAAGTGAGGGCGCCCAAGCAACAGGACGGACAGCCTTACGCGACCAGGAGCACCACGACCGTTTACGACGAGCGCAACCGGCCCAGCTCGGTCACAGACGCAGGCAATTACACTACCATATTCACGTACGATCTGGCTGGCCGAAAAAAGAAAGTGACCCGCCCAAACAACCAGACCATTACTTACGACACGTTTGACGAAATAAACCGGGTAACGCAACAGACCGTTACTCAAAGTCCCGGTCCGCTCGCCATCACCAAATACACCTATTATCCTTCAGGCTTGCTGGAAAGCATGCAGGACCCGCGCCTGGTCGCCACGAACAGCAGCGAGAATTACAGCTACATTTACGATAACATGGGACGCAAACAATGGATCACTTATCCCATCGATTCCGGCGGAGCGCGCCGTACGGAACGATTCACCTACGATACGGCCGGACGGCTGGAGACTTTTAAGAATCGTGCCGGCAACGTGCAGACTTTCAGCTACGATGCGCTCAACCGGATGACCGGGTTCAGTTGGAACGACGGGGTCACGCCGAGCGTGAGCTTCGGTTACGATGCCGGCTCGCGTCTGATCGAGATTGACAATCCCAACGCCAAAATTTCCAGATACTATTACAACGATAATCTGCTCCGGGTCGAGCACACCGAAGACATTTCCGGCAACCCGCTCGGTCAGATGGTTTATACCTACGATGGCGACGGCAATCGGGCGAGCGCCGACGTTTGGCCCGGCGGCGCCTCCCTCGATTATCTTTACACCTGGCGCGACCAATTGAAATATCTCAAGAGCGGCGCAAGCACATTGGCCACCTACGAGTATGATCTGGACGGCAACTTGAGCTCGCGCAGTCTCAACAACTCCACGGGTACCACGTATGCCTACGATGCGCTCGACCAGGTGACATGGGTTACCCACTCCCTCACTGGCACCACGCGCAGGTTGACTTACGGCTACGATAATGTGGGCAACCGCAAATGGGCACAGCGCGATCTTGCCAATGGCGACGTGTTCGGTTACGACTTCAACGATCAGGTGATTGCGGTAAAACTGAACATCCCAGATCCGACCACTGCACCTGCAGGCGCACAGAGCATCATTTACGATGCCAATGGGAACCGGGCGTGGTTTACCCCTTACGGATCAAACGACCAGTATGTCATCAACGATTTGAATCAGTACACCAGCCGCAATGGGAACAGTGCGACATACAATGCAAATGGCGACCTGAGGACCTTTGAAGGGACCACCTGCGGGTATGACGCGCAGAACCGCTTGACCAGTGTGAGCAAGCCGGGGTTGAGCGCGACCTTCAAGTACGACGGATTAAACCGTCAGGTGAGCCGGACGGTGGGCGGGGTGACCACGTACAACGTGTGGGACGGCTGGGATTTGGTGGCAGAATATGAAAACACCGCGACAGTGCTCGCGAAGTATGTCCATGGCACCAGTGGATTGGTCAAGAATCTGGTGACAAACAATTATTATTATCAGGACGGCAGCGGGAGCACCTCGCATCTGGCCAGCAGCGGCGGCGCGCTGCTGGAGTGGTACCGGTACGATTTGCAGGGGACCCCGATCTTTTACAACGCAGCCAATGTCGAGATCAGCGGCAGCAACTTCGGCATCCGGCACCTCTTCACCGGCCAGCAATGGTACAGCGAGCTTGGCCTGTATGACCTGAGGAACAGATTCTATTCGCCGGATATTGGCCGCTTTCTCCAGCCCGACCCGGTTGGCTTTGCTGGTGATCCAACCAATCTGTATCGCTACTGCGGGAATAATCCGGTGACACGCTCTGATCCGACCGGGATGGCTACGGGCCCAGACGGGAACAAAATAATACCGACTAACGGCTTTGTCTCTGAGGTAGTGGTTGAGGCACCACCAATCCCTGATTTAAGTCCACCTGATCCAAATCTCGATCCTTTGATCGGCGGCGGCCCGGGCTTCAATCTAGATACCTTCGGCACTTTTGTTACATTGGTAGGAGGCAGTCCCAATCTCACAGGCGGCCTATTTGGCAGGCTGCCAGTGAATCCGTTTACTCCACCGAATGCGTTGCCAAAGAATAATCCTTTCGCGCCAGGTGCTGCTTTTAGCTTAATCCCACCTCCGCTAAATCCGCCGTCGCTAGATGAACAGACTGAAGCCGCGTTGGATTCTTGGGCCGGCTGGGCGCAAGCTAATCAGAAAGAGGTTGCTGGCACTATTAACTCGAGTGGTCAGGCGATTGTTGGGCCTGAGAGCAGCAGGAAGCCGACCCAGTCCAATCCTGGTCCGATCACGGCCAATACTGTGGCAACTTGGCATTTCCACCTTTTGCTTCCCAACACGACGCCATATCAGTTTTCCTCTCCGCCGGGCGGAAGCGATACTTTGATGATAGCCCAATATCCGAACCTGTCCCACTATGTCGGAGTACTAAATGCTCCTGCTGGTCAGTTTACGATTTTCGCCTGGACGCCCGAGATGCCTTACATGCACTTCACTCGTTTGGGACCGTATCGCTGAATTAACGTCCCTACCTATCCATGAATCACGTCATGAAACATCACTATGTCACCGTCTCTGTAATGATCGTAGCTCTGTGCTCAACCGCCTCAGCCGAAACACCAACACCCACAAGCAGTCCGCCCGAAGGGAAGTGGACAAAATGGGGATGGGATTACCGGTTGCCCGGGCCAAAGGAGGGTTTCGTGCCGGACAAAGAAACGGCAATCAAAATTGCAGAGGTCGTGCTGTTTCGGCTTTACGGCGAGGAAGACATTATCGCGCAGCGACCCTATAAGGTAAAGCAGGAGGACGATATCTGGTGGATATCGGGAACGCTCAAGGAGAACGTGTTCGGCTCGCTTTTCAACATAGCGATTTCAAAGCAGACTGGCGCGATCTTACACTTAGAGCATTAGACGGAATAGACGGAAAAACGGGAATAGGGAATAGGGGTCAGGCATCAAATCTTGACAGAATGCCGAATTGTCCTCCCTGTTGACGCAAATCAACAACGCCGACGCTGCGATATCCAGGCAGTATTACAATGACAATCTGCTTTACACCGAGACAGAGACCATTACGGGCGGAGTTGCCCGGCAGGTGAGTTACACTTACGATGGGGATGGCAACCGGGAGACACTTGGATTCCCCGGCTATTCGTTCAATTGCCTTTACACCGGGCGCAACCAATTGCAGAATATCCAGAGCGGCGCAACCACACTGGCCACGTACGAGTATGATCCGGCTGGCAATATCGAGGCGCGCATCCTGAACAATTCCACCCGGACCGATTACCTCTACGATACACTGGATCGGGTCACCTGGGTTACCCACGCCCTCAATGGCACCACTCGCCAGTTCAATTACGGTTACGACATTGTGAGCGGGAACCGCAAATACGCCCGTCGGCTGGGGACTCCACAGGGAGACGTTGGCGATGCGTTCGGTTATGATCTTGCAGATCAGGTAAGCGGAGTGCAGCTGAATGTGGCAACCCCGCAGAATGTGGATCCGGTCCCGCGAACAATCACTTACGACGCCAACGGGAACCGCGGTTGGTTTAGTCCTTACTATCCAGCGAGCAGTTACGAAACCAATGATTTAAATCAGTACATCAGCCGCTCGATCTACTACACGGGCGGGCCGACGACAACCTCGGCCGCTTACGACACCAAGGGCAACCTGACCACCGGCTTGGACGGTTCCGCATACGCGTATGACGCGCAGAACCGATTGACCAGTGCGACAAAAAACGGCGTGACGATGCAATTCAAATACGACGGTCTAAACCGTCAGGTGAGCCGGACTGTCGTGGGCGGGATCACCACCTACAATGTCTGGGACGGCTGGGATTTGGTTGAGGAGGTGCAGGCCAGTGGCAATCTTCAGGCCATGTATGTTTACGGAAGTAGTGGGCTTATCTTGAGCTTAAACACATGGACTCCATATTGGAAGTACCACTATCAGGACGGGAGCGGAAGCACGTCGCACATCGCCGACACCAGCGGGAATTTACTGGAATGGTACCGGTACGATCTGCAAGGGACGCCGATTGTTTATAACGCCAACAATCAAATCCAAACTGGCGGCTCAAACTTCGGTATCTGCCATCTCTTCACCGGCCAGCAATGGTACAGCGAGCTTGGCCTGTATGATCTGAGGAACAGATTCTACTCGCCTGATATCGGCCGCTTTCTCCAGCCCGATCCGATCGGATTTGGCGGTGACCCGACGAATCTCTACCGCTGTTGCGGGAATAATCCAGTAAATTGGAGTGATCCGAGCGGGTTAGCAGATGTTACGCAGCAATATCAGAATTTTGAGTCTGACTTGCCTCCTTTTATGAATTATCCCCGCGTAGTAGTCGACGCCCGCGACTTAAGTGGGGTCGACCCTTTTAAGGACTTCGTTGGAGGGGCAGTGGACTGGGGAAATCTCGGAGGCGTTTTAGATTATTTAGGAGGAATGGACCACGGAATAGCCGGGCATTTTGCGGGCCTGGGTGATCGCGGAGGGTTTAGCATTAGGAGCCCGCTGCCGCCAGTGCCGCTCACACCGCCAATTAACGCTGTCACTTACGGGAACTACGTCCCAATCAACCCTTACACACACCAGCCGATCTGGTTTCCCCCGGGAACGAGCTTAGCCTCAAACGCCGCTGCGGCCGCGCAGATGAACGCGTTTCAGTACGTTTACGCTGTTACTCATCAATGGAACTATATTGTGCAAGGATCGGAGTATGAAGCCTTCGGCAATTTTAACGCCGGTTTTACTGGGCGCGCGAATGGTTGGTTCGGCTTTCTCCTCGAGATTGGAGCCGGAGGCTACCAGGAATTCTTCACAAACGTTCACGATCCCTCATGGGGGGACGTATATTCTGGGCCACCATGGGGTGATGATCCGGTGGATCAGTACATGATCGACTGGGGCGTTCGTTATTACAATAGCGGAGGCCGGTAACTGGATTTGGGAGTAACACTCTGAGCATGGCTAATGTCGATTCGGATAAAGCAGTGAAGAATGCGTGGCGGTTTGTTGGATTAGTGTATCTGCTGATGCTAACGTTTTTCCTCGCGTTTCCGGTCGGCCGGTTGTGCTTGCCAGCGCACCTTATGAGCGCGATGTTGTTAGCCGTATATGTACTTCTGTCCCTGACTGTCGCATTTTGCTTTGCGCTAGCTGCAATTGGCTGGGCACTGTGGAGTTTTCGCGGAAGGAAGAAGGGCAACCGCCGACAGGCGTTGACCGTCTTACTGACCGCTATCTTAACCACACTAGTTCTTGCAGTATACATGTTGGTGTTCACGGGCGCCGTTCGGTTGTAGACGAGACAGAGAGGGACGAGGGTCACGAGGGTCAAATCTTAAAGGGCGTGTTGCCCAAAGCTATTTGAGTTTGGTTTACAGTTGATTCCTTAGACGGATTCGAATGGCGAAGATCGCGCTGGCTAAAAGCGAGTGATCAGTAAGCAAAGCCGGGCTGCAGTCTTGTTATAGATGCCGGCAGCGCCACCGCGGCCGCGGCGCTAGGCTTAGGATTTTGGTGCGCGAGCAAGATGCGCACATTTTGGATGGCCGCGATCAAGTAATCCTGGATTTGTTGACGCCAGAGCCGCCGCCAGCGCGCACGTTTGAAGTGGTGATTATTGGCCGCATCAGCAAAACTGCGCTCGATCAAGTGTTGGCGCCGCCTGCGATTGCGCCACGCGGCGCGACTGTTCGCTTGTACGCGTGCTACATCTAGGAGAGCTTGTTTTTCGTGCCGCTGCACGGTGCGTCCATGGTGAGAGCGAGTGCATTGAACACGCAAAACACAGACCGCACACACTCTGGTGGGTGCCTTATATTCGATCGTTCGGCGAATGGGATGCATTCGGCGCGGCTTGAGTGTTTGACCGGCGGGACAGCGATAGATGTTATGCAATGGAGCGTAAGTAAAAGCTTCATCGCCAAAGATCGTTCGCTCGCGCCCGTGCTGCGCTTTGCCCAGCGCGTCTCCTAGGTGCGTCGTAATCCCGCGCTCCTGACAGGCGACGAAGTTTTCGGCCGTGCCATACTTGTGATCGGCTACCACCGTTTGCGCCTGAGAGCGTGTGTTGCTCTGATGCTGATCGATCAGCGTCATGAGCTTCTTATTTTCCGCGATACTGTCAGGCGTTGTCTCGGTCGCGGTGACGACTCCCTTCTGATCATCAATCACGCGATGGTTTTGATAACGCGGACGCGAGTCGCCTCCGCCCTTGCGCACCAGCGCCGCGTCCGGATCGCTTTTGCTCATCATCCGATCATTGACCGCTTGATAAGTCCCCGGTGTGCTCGATTCCTCCAGCTTGCTTTCGGTCGCGCGGTAAGCCCGCTTCAAAGCGGTGATCAGTTCAGGCGTTCCCTTGATCACTGATTCTTTGGCCGCATCGGCATCGACCAAGCTCGCATCCACATGCAGCTTGGTTCCATCCACTAGCCCCGCTTCCACGCATTGTGCCACCGCGCGCACAAACAAGCTCTCAAAGACTTCCTTGCCCCAACGCGCCCGCGCTTTGCTTAAAACACTGTGATCGGGAATCTTTTCATCCAGGCCGTAATCCAAAAACCAGAGGTAATCGAGCCGCTCGCCGATCACCTCCATCAATTCCCGCTCGCTTTTGATGTCGTCAAAGAAAAGCAGAAACATCATTTTCAAAATCACTTCCGGCGGCACTGATTCATTGCCGTTGCGTCCGTAGCAGCGCGCCACCTCCTCGCGCACAAAGCCAAAATCGATCAGCGCTTTTACCTGGCGCAGCGGATGATTAGCTCGCACCCGCTTCTCCAGGTTCACCGCGTAATTAAAGAGCTGCGGCTCGCTCGTGTGTTGTCCCATCATGATGGGAACACTGCTTTAACAGATCGCTACGAGCTTGGGTACTATTTTCTTTCGGAAAAAGTGATTTGGGCAACACGCCCTAAACATTTGACATGGGCGTTTGGACTTGCGATGCGGGAGCATGGTGCGGCCTTTGCGCATACAATTTGCAGACGCCATCTATCATCCGTGCGCGCGGGGCAATGCGCGCCAGGGGATTTTTTATGACGAGCGCGATTGCGCACAGTTTCTCAAACTGCTCAGCGAATCGGCCCAACGTTTTGAGGCGGCGATTCTGGCTTTGTCTTAATGGGAGACCATTTTCATTTGGTCACGCAAACGCACCGACCAAATCTGCAGCACTATAGGTATCGGCTGCCTGCTTCCTCGCTGAGAGTCGTGCCGATGCCGTGCCCGGCACTGGTCCTTAGAACACGCTCGACGAAATCGACTTGCCACCCTGCAAACATGGCAAGCGATGCGCTTGCCCTACAACACGGTTGACCCCGAATGCTTTCGGGGTTCAAGATCGCGCTCATGAATGGAACGGAGCCGAAAATCGAAATCTTCAAACCGTTTGGTGAAGCGTTCGAGTTGATGAAAAAGATTCTCTTTCAGCCGTTCGATTTGGGAAAATGGTGTGTCATTGGCTTTGCCGCATTTCTGGCGAGCTTTTCGGGCGGATCTGGTTACTCATTCAATCCATTCTCGCGCTGGAGCGCCCGTGAGGATCGGAAAGCGATTGCCGAATCCTTTCCTGACCTCGGACACGTGCCACAAATGGAGTGGTGGGTCATTGCCCTGATGGTCATCGGAGTCTTGATTATCCTGGCCCTGGCTCTTCTGTTCATGTGGCTGGGAGCGCGCGGCCGATTTATTTTTACGGACTGCATTGTGTGCAATCGTGCCGCGATCGTCGCGCCATGGAAGGAATTTAGGGCGCAAGGAAACAGTTTCTTCGTGTTTTCGCTGCTGGCCATGTTGTGCATTTTTGTCGTCGTCGTTCTCATGGCGTTGGCGCTGTTTTTTCCCCTGGTTCTCCGCGGCTCCGGCAGGCAGACCGGCCCGGGTTTTTGGATCGCTCTCGGCGTGTTCGTCTTTATCATTTTGTGCCTCGCGTTCGGCTGGGTATTGGTCTCGCAGTTCATGATACCGATTATGTACCGCCAACGCTGCCTGGCGCGGCAGGCCTTTAGCCAAAGTGTCGGATTAATCGCGGCTCAGCCGGGGCCGATGCTTCTCTATTTCTTGTTTCTGCTTGTGATTTTGTTTGCTGCCGGTCTGATCAGTTGCTTTGCAGCGTGCGTGACTTGTTGCATCGCTGCGATTCCGTACATCGGCACGGTCCTTCTTTTGCCAATCCCGGTAACGCTCCACGGGTTCTCGCTTTTGTTTCTGCGCCAGTTCGGCTCCGATTACGATGTATGGGCCAATTTTATCCCACCCGAGTTTTCGACCATCTTATTGCCACCGCCTGCGCCGCCAACATCGACATCTTCATTGAATCCGCCGCCGGGTTCACCTGTGTCTCCGGCCTGATGAAACGAATAAGGTCAACGCACCCCTGTCGTATGAGGCTGCTGCAATTTCTCTGCGCCGCTTTCATCTGTCTATGTTCGGTTATTTCTCGTGCTCAATCATCAGCGCCGACGATGAAGGCGATCGTGGTGCACAAGTACGGCGGACCCGAGATCTTGAAGCTTGAAGAGATCCCGCGGCCGGAGCCAAAAGACAACCAGGTTCTGATTCGCGTGATCGCGGCAAGCGTAAATCCGGTTGACGCACACGTTCGCACGGGCAAGAGCGCGAAATTCTTTGGAACGACGCTGCCGTTCATTCCTGGTTACGATATTGCGGGCACCGTGGAAAAGGCTGGAACGAAGATCAGCAAGCTGAAGGTCGGCGACCCCGTTTACGCGTATGTCAGTTTGAATGAGGGCGGTGGCTACGCGGAGTACGCGGTTGCGACCGAAGTTGAGGCAGCGCCCAAGCCAAAGTCGCTGACTTTCGAGTCTGCAGCGGCCGTGTCCCTTGCGGCGTTGACGGCCTGGCAGGCGTTAATCGATGCCGCAAGGTTGAGCCCGGGTCAGACCGTTCTCATCCATGGCGGATCGGGCGGTGTGGGTAGTTTTGCGATTCAAATCGCGAAAGCGCGCGGCGCAAAAGTGATCGCGACGGCATCGACAGCAAACCAGGATCTGCTCAAACAACTCGGCGCAGATGTGGCGATCGATTATACCAGGCAGAAATTCGAGGAGGTAGCGAAGGATGTCGATGTTGTGCTCGACACCGTTGGCAAAGACACGCTCGCGCGTTCCTACGGCGTATTAAAGAAGGGTGGCTTCATCGTTACAATCGTTGCGCAGCCTGATCAGGCGCAGTTGGACAAATACCAGATTCGCGGAGCTTCGATCTCGGTAAAGCCCAACGCGGATGAGCTCGTGGAAATTGGGAGGTTGATTGATGCAAAGAAGATTATCCCAATCGTCTCGCAGGTTTTTCCACTCGCCGAAGCGGCGAAGGCGCAGGAACAAATAGCAACGCATCACACCCGCGGCAAAATCGTTCTCAAAGTTGCGGACGAACCGAAGTAGCAATCAATCATTCGCCTGTGATATAACACAGGAATGAACTGGGATGCGGTTAACGCGATCTCGCAATTGGTCAGCTCGGTCGCTGTCGTTTTGTCCGTGTTATATCTCGGCATTCAAGTGCATCGAAGCACGCGCGTAGCCAGGCTCGCCACGCAAGACGCCGCGGCCACGGCCTTGCGCGACGTGACCAAACCGTTCATGGAAAACGCGGAGGTGGAACGGATCTGGCGCGTAGGGCTCGAAGATCTCAATGCGCTCTCTATCGAAGATCGGGCGCGCTTCTTTCATGCAACCTACCAATTCCTGAAAGCCTTTGAGACAATTCATTTTCATTATGTCTATGGGCTGATGGACAAACAGCTGTGGGATGGCTGGCACGGACTTCTTCGCCATTATGTTGCCGCGCCTGGGATCGTCCATTATTGGAAACTTCGCCCTGAAGTTTTCTCCGAGCGGTTTCGGAAATTCGTTAACGGACTCGAACCTCCGGCCGAGCAACGCACCGTGGGAAATCTTTCCGGTCAGGAACAAAATTAGATGGCAAGCTTTGCGCGGCTTGCTTGTCTGAATTAGAACGCTCTCGCTCTGTTGAAAAGATTGTCGACCGCGTAGGTGCGAAGTGCCTCGTCGCGTTTGGGGAAATCAGAAGCTGGCGGACCTGCGACCTCTACTTTGCTACGGCGGCTTTTGAAGATAACTGCGTCCGCCTCGCCAACCCTCACCTTAATCCTCTCCCTTTGGCAAAGGGAGAGGCGAGCCTTGTACGAACGTGCTCTTTAGAAGAATGAATTGAGCCCACCCCGTGATATGTGCGCGTGTCCTTGTCGCCAGATCGCAAGAGCGTCGTCCGAGTTCTCTGGTGCAGCCTATTTGTGAGATAGTTTGGAGACGTCTATTTACACGGCCCCGGAACGGGGATAACGAATTTGCCGTCTTTCTCGGCGATAAAGTTTTCGCTCTTGCCGGTTGAGCTGCCGCTGGCGTCTTTTCTCTCAGTGGCGATGATCAGTTTCTTTGTCGGCTTGAGCGTAAGGCAAACTTTGCCGCCAGTGGGTGAATCCATTGGGGTCGCGGCTTTTTTGGCATCCTCGGGCGTAAGATCGACGAGTTCGATTTTGGAAATCTTTCCGCCCGCGTCGCTCGATTGCATCATCTTATAAAAACCGAGGATCTCCGGGTCGGCGCCCTGCGTGTAAAGGAAGGATTCGAGCGTGGCTGTATCCTTCGCCTCGAACGCCGTTTTGTATTTGTCCGTGAATGCTTTTTCTTGCGCGGGTGTGCCCGCTTGGAGTGAAATAGAAACGGTGGTGATAAGTGCGCAAACCAAGATGTGGATTTTCATAGGATTTATCATGAACGCCAGCCTAGGCGGCTGAGACCGAAAAGGACAAGTTAATTGTTGGAAAAAACCGTTGCTGCGATCCGTATCGCAAGCTAATTGCTCGGTTCGCTGGCAGGCAAAGCAATGAACGTTCACGAATATCAAGCCAAGGAATTGCTGCAAAGATTCGACGTGGCCACGACGCGAGGCAAGGTCGCTTCGAGCCTTGAGGAAGCGGAACAAATCGCGCGAGAGCTTGGGGATGTCGATATTGTCGTTAAAGCCCAAATTCACGCCGGCGGACGAGGGAAAGGAACATTCAAAAACGGATTCAAAGGCGGAGTTCATGTTCGCAAAACACCTGCGGACGTTCGCGAAGTTACAGGGAAAATGCTCGGGCAAATTCTGGTGACGCATCAGACCGGGCCTGCGGGTCGCGTGGTGAACAAGGTGCTGGTGGCGGAGTCCGCCGACATCGCGCGGGAAATTTATTTTGCCATCCTGCTCGATCGAGCCACCGCCGCGCCACTCATTGTGGCGAGCACGGAAGGCGGGGTGGAAATTGAAGCGGTCGCGGCAAAGTCTCCCGAGAAAATCATTCGCGAAGCGATTGATCCCTTAGCCGGTTTGCAGCCGTTTCAGACACGAAAAGCGGCGAAGCAGCTTGGTTTTGAATCGTCGCAATTAAAGAACGCCTCCAAATTATTCGAGGGACTTTATCGCACATTCATAGCCTTCGATTGTTCGATGGTCGAAGTGAACCCGTTGGTCCTTACGACCAAAGGCGAAGTGCTCGCGCTCGACGCCAAATTTAACTTCGACGACAACGCGCTTTATCGGCATCCAGAGATCGCAGCGATGCGCGACATCGCTGAGGAAGATCCCCGCGAAGTCGAAGCATCCAAACACGGCCTCAATTATATCGGACTGGACGGAAACATCGCCTGCCTCGTGAATGGAGCCGGTCTGGCAATGGCCACGATGGATATCATTAAATTTTACGGCGGCGAGCCGGCTAACTTTCTCGACGTGGGAGGCGGAGCGACGGAAGAGCAGGTGACGGAAGCATTCAAAATTTTGATCTCCGATAAGAAAGTTAAGGCGATCCTGGTGAACATTTTCGGCGGCATCATGAAATGCGACATCATCGCCCAGGGCATCATTAACGCGGCGAAATCGCTAAAACTGTCCGTCCCGCTCGTCGTTCGCCTTGAAGGAACGAATGTTGAAAAAGGGAAGCAATTGCTGAGGGAAAGCGGCCTTGCGCTGATCGCGGCAGATGATCTCGCCGACGCGGCGCAAAAAGTCGTTGCAGCCACAAGTTCCAAATCCCAGGCCGCTGCTGGAAGCTCCAAATTCCAAACCCCAAATCCCAAATAAATCTCAAATCCCAATTCCAAAATGGAAGACGGCGCTAAACCACGTGATCTCGAAGATCGAACGTTTCGGTTTGCGGAATTGGTTCGTGCTTTTGTCAAGCAGTTGTCGAGAACTATCACCAATACCGAGGATGTTCGGCAATTGGTGCGTGCCTCTGGCTCTGTTGCGGCGAATTGGATTGAGGCTGACGAGGCGCTGAGGAGAAGGATTTTCTAATGCGGGTGAAAATTTGCCGGAAAGAAGCCAAAGAGAGTCGCTTGTTTCTGCGATTAGTAGATACCGGATTAACGAAGAACAATATCGCCGGGCGAGATGGGCTTGCGAATGAAGCGCGCGAATTGACCTTGATCTTCGCGTCGGTCATCTCGAAGGGCGAGTGATGGCACGCTCTTTTTTTTGGATTTTGGAGATTGAATTTTGCCTGGGATTTGGGAATTGGGATTTGGAGCCTCTTGTCATTCAGGATTAATCATCCACAAATTGAAACCCAAAACGAGAAAGGAATCTGCACATGATCACAAACGAAGTCGCATTTATTGCCATTGCTGTTTCTGACAAGGAACAGGCGCAAAAATTCTATCAGGAGACACTCGAGCTTAAGCCAACCCGCACGCAGATGGAAGGCGCATGGGTCGAGTACGATCTCGGCCCGATAACGATCGGCGTCGGTTGTCATCCGGCGTGGAAACCATCACGCGATGGAACTACGGTCGCTTTCGAGGTGGCGGACATCGATGCTGCAATCAGCACACTTAAAGAGCGTGGCGTTACCTTCGACATTGAGAAGACCGAAACGCCTGTGTGCTGGATGGCGCAGTTTCGCGACCCAGACGAGAACAAACTGGTCGTGCATAAGCGGAAGAAGCAATGACGAAATCCCAATGACGAATGACGAAGGAAATCCGAATGACGAAGCCCGATGGCGCGCGAATCGTGGCGCGACTCGTTGTCATTCTAGCTTCGTCAGTAATTCGTCATTGGTCATTCGCCATTCGTCATTTCTCCCATGTCTGTCTTAGTCGATAAAAATACGCGGCTTGTTGTGCAGGGGATTACGGGCAGCGCGGGCGCGTTTCACACGCGCCAATGTATGGATTACGGCACGAACGTGGTCGCTGGCGTGACCCCGGGGAAAGGCGGGCAAATGTTCGATGGCAGGGTGCCGGTGTTCGACACGGTCTGGGAAGCGCGGCAGAAAACCGGATGCAATGCCTCGATGGTTTTTGTGCCCGCCCCGGCAGCCGCCGATTCAATTCTTGAAGCTGTTGATGCGGGCGTTGAGCTCGTGGTTTGCATCACGGAGGGAATACCCGTGATGGATATGATGCGCGTCAAAGCGCTAATGACCGGAAAAAGCTCGAGACTAATCGGCCCGAATTGCCCCGGCATCATCACGCCCGGCGCGTGCAAGATCGGCATCATGCCAGGGTACATCCACAAGCCGGGCAATATTGGCGTGATTTCGCGTTCCGGAACGCTCACGTATGAGGCAGTCTGGCAATTGACGTCGCGCGGCTATGGCCAATCGACCTGCATCGGCATCGGCGGCGATCCCATTGGCGGATTGTCGCATCTCGACTGCGTGAAACTCTTCAACAAAGATCCCGGGACCGATGCGATGATCCTGATCGGCGAAATCGGCGGCTCGGCTGAGGAAGAAGCAGCCGAGTGGATCAAAACGCATTGCAAAAAGCCGGTGGCGACATTCATCGCTGGAATGACAGCGCCGCCGGGACGCCGGATGGGTCACGCCGGCGCGATCGTTTCCGGAGGGAAGGGGACTGCGGCAGGAAAGATCGAGGCGCTCAAGACGGCGGGAATCGCGGTCGCTGATACGCCCGCAGCTATCGCAGATACTTTGATTGCACGACTGAAAGCGCGATCATAAGTTAGCTTTTCCTTTATCAGCGGTAGCTCTACCTTCTGTGAGCGCCAGTTGGAAATCACCCGCGGTCCGTTATGCGATCGCCCAATCGTTAATTGCCTATGAACATACTCACAATTATTGCTATCACCTGGATCGGCAAAGAATATCGATTCCTCGGTCTGGATTGGAGTTATCTCGTTGTCCTCGGTTTCATTGGGAACGCACTTTTTTCGATGCGTTTTCTTGTTCAATGGCTCGCGTCCGAGCGGCAGGGCGAAAGTGTGATTGCGATATCCTTCTGGTACTGGAGCATTGCCGGGAGCGTGATCATGTGTTTCTACTTCATTTTCAAACGGGACCCGGTTGGGATCCTGGCCTATCTGCCCAACTCGCTGATTTACATTCGCAATTTGATGCTGATTCGGAAAGGCGGATCGCCTCCCACTGCGGCGGCACCTTCGCAGAAACCGCGCGAAACTGGATAGCGAAAGTCACTCGATTATCGAATGCGTCTGTCCAAGACGGGTTGAGCCATTGCCCGCAAGATTAACTGACCTCAACTCCGCAACTTCAGCCTGCGCGTCATGGAATATTCTCCCAACCTCGCTCCCGCGCGTCGCGCCGCAACTCCTCAAGTTTCGCTGCAACAATCGGCTTAAGCTGCTCTGTAGACCTGCCCCAGTACTGATCGTACCAATCGCAAAGTCGCTGATACGACAGAAGTTGACCCAACTGGCGGAGCTGAGTGTCAAGCGGTTCTCCGTATACGGCAATTTGGTGAATCATGATGTCTGTAATTGGATGATCACCGAGCTTTCCGTTCATCGAGGAACAACCATCGCCTTTAATTACGGGTTTTTCTGGCCTAATTCGATTTCCGTCGCAGGTCTGCACGTCGAGCAATAAATCTGAGCTGGGCGGTAGTCATTGAGCGGTGGTGGGAAAGGCGAAAGATATGCTTTTTGCGGTCTAATGCGATTAACCGGAAACCCATAATCCCTATGGTTGATCCAGGCATATGTTGCGGTGCTGGGAAAATACACGGCATAGTTAAAGGTGTAGAATCCAGGTTTGCTGCGAGTAACCGAACTAACCGGGACTTCGCCCGTAGTGGGATTAGGTTTCGGCGCGTTACCTGTCAACCAGCAACCCTGTTTGAGGAATACAAAGTTTTCCTGACCATCTGGGCAGCGGTGGTTGAGAGCATCTTCGCGGCTTAGATAAGCGCGGGTGCCGCGGGCCAACTCAGGCCATCTTTTTAGGCCTAAACCTTGATACAGACAGGCCAAGCCAGGGCAGCCTCGATCCAGATTGGCGTTCTCCTCCTGCGATAGCGATCTAAATTTGGACATTAGTTTTACCAGCTCTGGCCTGCTGATTTCATGGAGCCCGTTGAAGTCATGTGTATCAAGAGCGGGTAGCGAATTCACCTGCAATGAATCGCGCTGTGTGTCTCCAGCTACGCCATGCTCTTCCTCAAGATGCGCCTCATGCACAACCATCAACTTCCGCGAACGTGCCAGCCCATAAATTCCGCCACAAACGACTACCGCAGCAGCACTGATGAGAATGAACTTTTTTATCATGCAACAAGAACAAGGTCAGCGACGGCTACCGGGAGCGAGCGCCAATCGAAGTGGAGGTGTTTTAATCATTGGAAAACGTGATCGCACAGCGGGTAGCCGTTCGCTGCGTAGTCTGGTTAGATGGTTGGCTCACCATGCAATCCGCGCGAAGTACATGCCTGCTGCAAGCGCGGCGACGCCGAGCAGCAGGGCGAACCAACCAGATATCGAAGCTCGACTGCTGCGAAGCAAGAGAGAGCCTGCCACTGTCTGCAAGAAACCGAGCACGACCAAGACGAGCCAACTACGCTGCGGACCGATGATCAACGTCACGATCGCGAGCGCCGGCAACGAAAGGACGCACAGCAGGTCTGCCGGAAAGTGCGCTGGACGTGCTTTGAGATCGCTCATCGCTTTACCATCTAACGAGAATTCGGCGGGAAAATCCCGCCTTTAATCACGGTTGCTGATTCGCCGGCAGGCAGATTTGCCGCTTTCCAATCCATCGCCATGCGAATTCGGGCGCGGCCGCTTGGGTGATCGTAGAAGATGAATTCTTCCAGTGGTGCCGGATCGAGTTTGCGATAGGCGCCCAGCTTGAGCGCCGCTTTCGCCATCCCGTCGGGCTCCCGAGCGGTGTTGATCCCGAAAGCATCAGCTTCTCGTTCCGTCACGCGCACGACCGTGTTTGAAAACGGAGTCACAACAAAAATGAATGTGCTGAGGATCAAGACGAGCAGGGGAAGCCCGGCCGGATCGGCGACGCCCCGAACACCCCATTTGTTTCCCCAGCGCCTCACCGCCGCGTCGAAGAGAGTGCGAGTAAGCGCAAACCCGACGAGAATAAAAATCCCGGAATAAGTCAGCAGTTTCGCGCCGTGATTGAGGACGTAGTGGCCCATCTCGTGCGCCATCACCATGCGAATCTCCGGGAGCGTACATTGCTTGAGCAGATTATCGTTCAGCGCAATGCGCGTTGTGCCGAGGAATCCTGAGACATTTGCGCTTACGCGCGTGGTCTGACGCGAGGCATCCACTTCAAAAACCTGGGTGGCCGGAATTTGATTTGCCCGAGCCATCGCCAGAATCGGGTCTCTGACTTTCGGATCCGCCAGCGGTTTATAAGTATTAAAAAGCGGCTCGATATAAATCGGCGAGATGAAAACACCGGCGAACAGAAATGTGACTGTTACAATGGTTCCCCAGATCCACCACGTGCGCGGCGCACGCCGGAACACCGCGTAGAGAGCAATCAGCAGCAGCGTTCCGCCAATCAGCGTGACCCCGAGACCGATCAACTGTTCACCAAACCATGGCAGGAAACTCTGAGTCGCCAGACCGTATTGATGTTCACGATAAAAGTTCTGGTACAGATTCAGCGGAAAGCTCAACAGGTACACGATGATCAGGTACAGGACTGCATAGCACGCCACTTGGAAGGTCCTGAATCTCGTAGCGCGCTCAGCGATATCGCGCAGGCGCGCTGAAATGCGCGAGGTCAGCAGGAAGATCGAGATCGCGGCGGCGAGGAGAAAATTCCAGAGGATCAGCCAATAACCGCCCTCGAAATATGCGTCGGATTTTTCGCGTTTCTCCTGCGGAACAGTGGCCAGCCATGCTTGAGTTGCGGCGGCTGGATCGATCCGCTTCACGTTTTGTGCAGCTTCTTCCGAGGGAGTGGGCGTCGCAGTTTGCCCAGATGCGGCGATCGAAACTGCAAAGAAGAGAGAAACAGCCAGCGACCAGGGAATCAGTCGGTTCTTCATCCAGCGATCAATAGAGAAATCCTCCGCAAAAGAAAAGCATGGCTTTGCCAGACGCGCCGCCTTATTAGGGCTGGACTAGCAAATCCGCCCGATAGAAGATCGGAACATGAAAATGCTTGCCTTGCTGATTTGCACATCTTTTATGGCAATGTGCGGTGTCGGCAATTTAAGCGCGGAAACCCAACCAGCGGATGCGGAGCGTTACGGACCGTACCCCGCTGATTACAAAGAAATCGTGATGAAGTGGCTTGAAACACAACTGATTGATCCGGAGAGCGCCCGGATTGAATGGAAAGGGGATCCGAAACCGGCCGATTTGGGAACCAAAGGCGGACATCTCTATGGGTATCTCGTCAATTTCACCGTGGACGCGCGAAATCGCTTTGGCGGTTACACAGGCAAACAGGGCCATGGCGCGTTGATTCGGAATGGGGAAGTGATCAAGGGTCTCGGTTTCGGCTATTAGCTAATATGAAAAACTTGAAAATGAATTCTCGATCAAACTCGTCGGGCCAGATCTTTGTTGTCTTAATCATCCTGATCGCGGTGATCGGCGCCGGGGCCTGGTGGCTCTTTTCTAACAAGGAGACGATGGCGAAAGAGGGCCGGGCCTTTGGCAGAGAGGCCGTCCAGCGGATTTTCGTTCAGCGCGACGTCAATTTTTTTGCATCGCACCTGAGTCCGCAGGCGCGCATGAATTTCCCGGTTTCTGCGCAACAGGAGTTTATGAACGAAATTGGGAGGCACGGGCCGCCTGTAGGTTCTGTTGACGTGCGGGGCGATATCACCTTCCAGTCACAATTTTTCGAGCCGCGGGGCAGCTTCCAAGCGCGGATAAATTATCCGGCAGAATATGCCGATGTTAATCTCAGCATTTCGCACCCGGTTGGTCGCTGGCAGATCGACGACATTGCGTTTATGCCGCAGAAGCAGCCCGGACCCGGACCTGCACCCGCACCTGCACCTGCACCTGCACCTGAAGCGCCACCTACAGCTTCAGCTCCACCTCCACCTGGGGGCTAGATTTAGTGCTCCGCTTCCCGGGGAGAAGCGCTACAGCAGTAAACGGTCGAGCGAATCGAGGCAAATCTGCGACCAGGTCTCCATCGTTTCGCGGCGCGCAAGCAATTCTTTTTTTGTGAGAAACGTCAGACCCGTGATCATCGCCTCACGCTTTTCCACTTTCGGCTCAGCCAATTTAAAGACGTGTACGATTCCGAGGTGAACGCGTCCCACCTCCGTCGAGTCGTCGTTTAGGAGTCCGACGGTTCGATCTTCGAACGGAGTGCCGATCTTGATTTCCTCGTTCACTTCGCGCTCGACACCGGCGCGATAAGCCGCTTCGTCCAGGGCGAAAAACGTCTCATCGCCTTCGTTCATGTGACCGCCGATTCCGATTGAGCCTTTAGCGACGAGCCGTTGCTCGCCCGCTTTTTTCCCACGCACGTAATGGAGGACCGAGTGCTCGAATGCAACCAGCACGTAGGGAATGATCTGCTTGTATGCCGGATCTCTCTCAGCCTGAGCACGCGGAACAAAGAAATTGTTTCCGCGCGAGAGAATCACCCCCAGATATTTTTCCGCCTCGAAGTTGAGTCCCTGGAAACTGCCAAGCTCATCAAATAAACTGCGTTTGATGACCAGGATATTCTCGTCGGGGGGGGTCATAACCAAGAATTCTTGAAGGGAATGCTGTTAGCATCCCCTGATTCTATGCTCGGGAAGCTGTCAGCTTCCCCTACAGGGTGCGGACATCTCGCGCGCACTAGAATGAATAGCTCAGACCGACTTGGGGCCCCACAAGGTTCAAACTCGGATTCGGGTCGGTTTGATCGGCATTAGAAAGATGCTGATAAAGAATTCCGGCGTTTATTTTCCAATGATCGTTGATCAGATAGGAAATACCGGCCGCCGTTAAGATGTTGAAAGTAAAATCCTGGCCCTGTCCGCCAGGAATTTCCGGGTGACTGTCGATCCAACCTAAACCGAGCCCACCAGAGATGTAGGGAACGAGGCGGCAACCTGGCTGTACGAAGTTGTAGCGCATGCCAAAGTTGAGTCCAAAATAGTGATTCTCGATTCCTTGGAAAATCGGTTCGGCAATCGCGCTGATGTAAAATTGATTGTAACCGCGCAGCCAGCCATCACGGTCTATCGCTCCCCAGCGTACGCGCCCTGTTAAAAATGCCGCGCCGATCTGATAATCGCGCGGGGGATTGATGACGCCGAGTAGATAAGCGGACTCGACCGCGACCTCGAACCGGTGCGGGTCGAATTCGGTTGTGACGGGCTCGGCAGGAGGTTGTGCGATTCCTGCGAACGCTTGCGAGCAAGCCAAAAGAAGAACACAAACAGCTGAGACGTGAAACACTTTCATCTGGCGCGCTATCATAGGGGGAGTTATTTGGATTGCAATTGGATCTCTGTCGCTGGGTCTGTAGCGGCGCTCTGTGAGCGCCGAACCAACGGCGGTCATCCGCTTTCGACAGGCTACGGCGCGACCAGCAGACCGCCGATACAAAATCTCGCAAGATCGGGAGGTAACGGACTCTCCCATTCAATCTCGCCGTCGATCGTCAGCTTCGCTGAATGAAGGGCATGCCGCGGTAATAGCAGTCGTTCCTCGAGCTCACGCGTCCATCCGGTCTCGATAAATTTGAGATAAAGCTGTTCGTCAGCTCCATAAATCTTGTCGCCCACAATCGGGTGTCCGATTGAAGCGATATGAACCCGGATTTGATGAGTTCGTCCGGTATGCGGGATCGCGCGAATGAGAGTGAATTTATTTGCTGGTAGGGCGCGACCAGAGCCTGGTCGCCGTGGCGAGGGCGCGCCGGTCATAGGTTCGTTCGGACGGCTCGGCGATCCGTCCCCACCGGAAACTTTTGTAAATCGTCGCTCGACCCGAAATTCAGTCTGCGCAGAAGCTCCAGCAGGGTGAATCGACTGCTTCAGCCAGATCGCGGATTTTTCGTGTTTACCCTGTCGATCTAGCGGAGCGTCGACGACTTTCGTTTCCCATTCCGGCCAGCCGGAAACAATCGCCAGATATTGTTTTTTCAGCCGGCGCTGTTGCATGAGTAATCCAAATCTTCGCGCGGCCGCCGATGTTTTCGCGACAAGAACGAGACCGCTCGTTTCTCGGTCGAGCCGGTTAACGATCGAGACCTGGCCGGCGTTGGCGATTTCAAAGGCGAGCAATTCGCGCAATTGCTTCCAAAGCGTCGGCGCTCCGCCTGGTTTGGTCGGATGGACGAGCAGAAACGGAGGTTTATCCACGACGATGTAATCGTCCGTCTCGTCGATGACTTGGAAATGGAGTAGTGGAGTGATGGAGTAATGGATTGGTGAACGCTCGCAGAATCAAACCATTGCTCCAACGCTCCAACCCTGCGCTTGACCTTGCTCGCAAAACCGCCTTACCTAGACGCTCAGCCCTAACCAAAGGAGCGCGCAGTTGGACCCCAAAGAAATCAAAGATATCAAAGCCATCATCGATCTGATGGAAAAAAACGACCTTTCGGTCTTCGAGATCGAGAAAGAGGGGTTTCGTCTTAAGCTTCAAAAAGGCCCAGCCGCTCCGACGGCAGCACCTCCGGCGGTTATTATTCCGTCCAAAGCGGTAACAGGCAGTCCTGAAACTACACCGGCGGCCCCCAAGCCGATCGAAAGCAAGCCTCTGAAAGAGATCGTTTCGCCCATGGTGGGGACGTTCTACCGCGCTGGGTCACCGGATGGGGCGCCGTTTGTCGATATCGGAAAGACCGTTACCGAAGAAACGGTGGTGTGCATTATCGAGGCGATGAAAGTGATGAACGAAATCAAGGCAGAAACCAGCGGTGTCATCGCCGAAGTCGTGGCCGAAAATGGCAAACCGGTGCAATTCGGACAGGTGCTCTTTCGTGTGCGCTAGAAAGGCAGGGCGCGACCGCCGGGGCGCGCCATATCGCGCGTCCAAATGTTTGAGAAAATTCTGATTGCCAATCGTGGCGAGATCGCGTTGCGGGTCATCCGTGCCTGCAAAGAACTCGGCATTCGCACGCTGGCGGTTTATTCAGAAGCGGACGTCGATTCGTTGCATGTTCAACTTGCTGATGAATCGATCTGCATCGGGGCAGCGCCAAGCTCGGAAAGTTACTTAAAAATCGATCGTATCATGAGTGCAGCCGAGATCGGCGACGTCGATGCGATTCATCCCGGCTACGGCTTTCTGGCGGAGAACCCGCATTTCGCCGAGGTCTGTGAGAGCTGCAATATCAAGTTTATCGGCCCCTCGTCACGCGCGATGCAGGCCATGGGAGACAAAAACGCGGCTCGTGTTTTTGCGCGGAAAGCCGGCGTGCCCGTGACGCCGGGAAGCGACGGAATTGTCGAGACCGAGGACGAAGCGATCAGGATCGCCAGGAAAATCGGTTACCCGGTGATGATTAAAGCTTCCTCAGGCGGCGGCGGGCGCGGGCTGCGCACCGCTCATAATGAACCAAGCCTTAAATCGGCTTTCCATAGCGCGCGTCACGAGGCGGAGAAAGCGTTCGGAAATGAACAGGTTTACATTGAGAAGCTCATCGTCAATCCGCATCACATCGAATTTCAAATTGTGGCCGACAGTCACGGACACACGGTTCATCTCGGCGAACGCGATTGTTCCATTCAGCGGCGCAACCAGAAAGTAATCGAAGAATGTCCATCGCCGCTGATGACTGCCGCGCTTCGCAAGAAAATGGGAAATTCGGCCGTGAAACTGGCCAAGTCGGTCGGATACGAAAATGCGGGCACGATCGAGTTCCTCGTCGATCAAGACCGGCATTTTTATTTCATCGAGATGAACACGCGCATCCAGGTGGAACACACGATCACGGAAGAGGTTTACGGGTGCGACCTGGTGAAAGAACAAATCCGCATCGCAGCTGGGGAACCGCTCTCCCCTCACGTCGCCCATGCAACTGCGCGGCTGCATGCCATCCAATGCCGCATCAACGCCGAAGATCCGGAGAAAGATTTTCAACCGTCGCCAGGCCGCATTGCATTTTATTACGCGCCCGGCGGCCGGGGAGTTCGAATCGATTCGCATGTTTATACCGGCTACACCGTGCCGTCACACTACGACTCGTTGATTGCGAAAATAATCACCGTCGGTGCGACACGGATCAATGCGATCGAGCGTATGCGCAGGGCACTTGGCGAGTATTACATCACCGGCATTAAGACCACCGTGCCATTTCACGCTGCGATCATGCGAAATGGTGATTTCCGCGACGGAAACTACGACACCAGCTTTATCGAGCGTGTGATGTCGTCGGGTAAACTCGAACTGACATCGCCGTCGATTCGGTTGCGTGAATAAGATTTTGTTTGGCCGCGGCGTTGTCTTGTCGTGTTGATGGGAATGCCGTGAACACCTCGACACAGCGAGGCGGCTACAAGAGCAAGCCATTTTGATGAAGCTGAATCTAAAAGGCGCGCGTCTCTACGGCATAATTGATCTCGGCTATGTCGAAGAATCGAATCCAGTTCACATCGCTGAAGCAATGGTCAAAGGCGGCGTTGATTTGATCCAGCTTCGTGGAAAAGAACAATCCATTGACGAGCTTATCGATCTTGCCGAGGAGCTGCACGAACTGACGTCCCGCTCTTCCACGCCGCTGATTGTGAACGATCGCGCCGAGATCGCGCGAAGAGTTCTGGTGGAAGGTGTGCACGTTGGACAGGACGATTACTCGATTGAGCTCGCGCGACGCAAAGCAGGGCGCGCGATTGTGGTGGGAAAATCAACGCATAGCCTCGAACAAGCTCACGCCGCGCAGCGCGAAGGCGCCGACTACATCGGCTTCGGTCCGATATTCGCGACGCCCACAAAACCCGATTACGCGCCCATCGGACTTTCGGACATTAAACGGGTTCATGAAGAAATGAGTCTGCCGATTTTCTGCATCGGCGGAATCAAAGTTGACAATCTTGAGGAAATTATTACCGCTGGCGGTCAGCGTGTGGCGATTGTATCCGGCTTGCTAAAAGCGCCGGACATCGCCGCTTACGCTCGCGAGATGAAGCGCATGCTTCTAAACATCAAACCTCAAACATCAAACATCGAACATTCCTAATGTCTGTCCTCGTTGTTGGCTCCATCGCACTCGACACCGTCAAAACTCCAGTCGAGGAGCATTCCGATTTGCTGGGCGGCTCAGCATGTTATGCGGCGCTCGGCGCCAGTTTTTTCTCGCCGGTCCGGCTCGTCGGCATCGTGGGCGACGATTTTCCCGAATCCGAGTTTCAATTTTGGCAATCGCGCAAGATCGACAGCGAAGGCGTGCAACGCGTGAAGGGCAAAACATTCCGCTGGTCGGGCGAATATGCATGGGATCTGAACACGCGCGAGACGCGCTCAATCGCGCTCAACGTATTCGAGCATTTCAAACCGGCGTTGCCGGAACCGTATCGCCAGACCGATTTTGTTTTGCTTGCCAACATCGCGCCCTCCTTGCAATCGCACGTGCTCGATCAAATGGAGCGCCCGCGTTTCGTCGTTGCCGACACGATGGATCTTTGGATCGAGACAACCAGATCGGACTTAGACGAGCTACTTCGACGTGTCGATCTTCTCATCTTGAACGACAGCGAGGCGCGCGAAATGACGAAGGAAACAAGTCTCATCAAAGCCGGGCGCCGGATCCGGAAGATGGGGCCGCACTACGTTGCGATTAAAAAAGGCGAACACGGAGCACTGCTTTTCGGAGAAGACGATCAGTTCTTCAGCTGCGGCGCGTACCCACTCGAAGACATTCACGATCCGACCGGGGCAGGGGATACATTCGCCGGCGGTATGGCTGGATATCTCGCGGGCACGGTGAAGAAGGTTCACTTCAACGATCTACGCAAAGCTATGATTTACGGAAGCGTCCTGGCGAGTTTTTGCGTCGAAGCGTTCAGCCTGGAGCGTATGCGCACCCTCTCGATGGAGGAGATTGCAAAGCGCTACGAAACATTCAAGCTCATGAGCCAATTCGAGGTGCCAGCGGCATGACAATCCCCGAGCCCGAGTATCGCAGATTGCTTCTTCGCGCGTTAGTCATGACGGTTTTATGCATCGCTGCGGTGTTGGTGTGTTACTTCTGGATTGATCGCCCCGTGGCGTTCTTTGTCTATCGCCACCAGATCAACACGATCCGGGTTTTTCGATGGCTCACCTATCCGCCACCAGAAGTCCAGAATTGGTCGGCTCTCATCTTGACGATCTTAATCGTTCGACGGGCGTGGGGACCATTTCTGCGCTGGCAGAAGTTTCTCCTCGTCGCGTGTATCAGCTTAATCGTTGCCGATGATTTCCGCATCTCGTTAGGGGATGTTTGCGGTCGCTATTGGCCGGAAACCTGGACCCATAACAATCCATCGCTTATCGGCACTGGCGCGTTCGGTTTCCATCCGTTTCAGCGTGGCGATGACATCGGCAGCTTTCCATCAGGTCACGCTTGCAGAATCCTGGGGTTCGCCATGGTGTGGATAATTGCCACGCCCCGCAGTCGAACCGTACAAATTGTAGTCATCGTTCTCTGCGCTTCAATGCTCGTGAGTCTTGTAGCGATGAACTATCACTTTGTCAGCGACGTTATTGCCGGCGGCACGTTAGGCGGGATCGTTGCCACATACGCCGTGCATTTGGCGCGGGTGCAAATCCCCTGATTGTGATGGTACGCAAGTTATCGACTTACGAGTCCGGGATCGCGGAACGTACTCACCTGCGCCACAAGATCGCACTTGCTGCCGTTGTTATTCTGTTGACGGCGACTGTCGATCTCGGAGCACGCGACGGAACGAAGGATTGGGTCGTTCTCGAGAATTGCCGACTCATTCTGAACCCGGCGAATGACGGCGACAGCTTCCACGCGAGCGTTGGCGAGAAGGAATACCTCTTTCGCCTTTATCTAGTCGACGCGCCGGAAACCGATGCGTTAGCCCCCGGGCGTTTGGTAGAGCAAGCAAAATATTTTGACATCACTGTGCCGCAGGCAATCGAAGTAGGCCAAGCGGCAAAGGCGTTCGCCCAGGAGAAACTTTCCCAACCGTTCACGGTGTTTACGCGTATGACCGACGCGATGGGCCGCAGTAAGATGGAGCGTTTTTACGCGTTTGTGCAGACAAGGGAAGGCGACCTTGGTGAACAGTTGGTTCGCAACGGACTTGCGCGGAACTACGGATTCAGGGCTGTGCCGCCAGGATTAAAAAATTCGCGCCTTGAGGTAGGAAAACTCCAACAACTCGAAGACGAAGCCAAGCAGGAGAAAATCGGGGGTTGGGGTATCAATGCCGGACGATTAAAAGTGCGCGCGCCAAACACGGTAGCTTTTGGTGTTTTCGCTCCGGGAAAAATTGCCCAGCCACGTGCGATGCTCCCGACGAATCCGTCCGGGCCGATTTCCGCAATGGCTCCACCAAGCCCTTCTACCGCTACCAAACCAGTTGAGATGAAAAGATCGCATGTGAAAGAAGAGCCCGAGCTCGGCACGATCGACGTCAACACCGCCACAGAAAAAGAACTGAAAACTATTCCGGGCATCGGTCCGATCATAGCTGCTCGAATTATTGCCGCGCGGCCGTTCCAGAGCGCGGATGATTTGAAAAAGGTGAACGGAATAGGCGATAAAAAATACGAGACGATCCGGCCATATTTTAAGTGACCGATTACGAGCAGGAGTACGATCACGAGAAGAAGAAGCGCGCCCGAGAGGATTCGAACCACTAACCTTCTGATCCGTAGTCAGATGCTCTATCCAGTTGAGCTACGGGCGCCCGTGAAGAGCAGGTAATTTGCGGAGGAAGAGAAAGGCGTCAAATCAGACACGGTAATCCGTGATCAGTTATCAGGTGCAACAATCCAGAATTGTTGATCGACGCTAGGTTAATTTTCTGCTGCGCTTCACAACGCTCGCTTCGATTTCGACCTCGGCGAGAAATTGTTGCGCGATCGGAGACAGTTTTCCTGCCCAGGCCGCTCCAACAACGACGGGCGGAAACCCCGGCAATGGGACCACGCGCACCCCGGGCGGGGGTTTGAAACCGGGGGTAGCGACAGTCGCTCCGACCCCGTACGCGTTGGCGACGTAGTGCTCGATTAACCCCGTGGAGCTCACTTCGATCCCCGGAAACCATTCGACACCGAACCGGGCAAGACCGCGCTGAAAATGCGTCTGCACCGCATCGCCGCGTGGAAAAGTGATCAGGCTCTCTTCGATTTTGTCCTGGCTCCATAATTGTTTCGCAGTTGTCGGGTGGTGCCTTTTGTTAACCAACAAAATCAATGGGAGTTCCAGCAGCGGACGCGAATGAATCTCCAGACGCCGCTTCCCATCGAGTATGGTAATCGCTAGGTCGATGTCTCCTGCCAGCAACAGTCTCTCTGCGTCGGCTTGTGCTGTCTCGTGAAGTTGGAGCCGGAAAGAAGGAAAACGCCGGCGAACCCGTCGCAATAATCCGGGGACATAATCGTGCAGCACGACCGAAGGAGCAGCGATACGCAATTGCAGGGAAGCGCCCCGGATTCTGCCAGCGACTTTGTCCACGTCATCGAAAAACGGTTTGATGAATTCGAATAGCTCTGCGCCCGCCGGAAGAAGGGAAAACGGCCTGCGATTGAATAGTTTCGCGCCGAGGGCTTCCTCGAGTCTGGCGATTTGTCCGCTCACGGCCGGTTGCTGAATTCCGTATGGCATCCTGCGCACAGCGGCTGCGATGCCGCCATGCTTGGCCACATAATAGAAAAGCTCGAGGTGATGAATGTTCATGATCGAATAATTCGATGCTAACCGGCAAATTTATCGATTCACGTATCTGTGCCAAACCGTGCATTATGTGAATCAGTTCGCACACCTTAATTTATGGAAGCTCTCGTTTTTCTCCTGCTGGTTGTCATCGCCGTGTGTTTCGTACTGCCTCTGGTCGCAATCGCGAAGGCAACTGGCGCGCGGCGTTCCGTTGAAGGTTTCGAATCCAGATTGCGCAGCTTGGAAGCGGAGTTGCAGATGTTAAAGCACGCGCCGGGCGAACTGGGAGCAGAGCCGTCACCTGCTGCAAAAAGCCAAACGGCAGGAGGCGAGCCTTTCGTCTCGCCGCCGATTGCCGCGGCTCCAGCGGCACGGCCCGCTTCGGTTCCGCCGCCATTGCCAGAGGAGGTGATGGCTACCGCGGCAGCTACGCTGCAGCCGCCGTCACCTTGTGAACCGCCCCCTGCTGAGCTGCCAGCGCCACAACCCTCGCTGCCGGCGATCAACTGGGAGCAATTCATGGGCGCAAAACTCTTCGCGTGGATCGGCGGACTGGCGCTGTTCCTCGGCGTCGCGTTTTTCGTGAAATATTCATTCGAGCACAACCTCATTTCCCCGGAATTACGCGTGGCGATCGGTTTTGCAGTAGGGCTGGTTTTGGTCGTAGGCGGGTTAGCACTGAAGCGCAAGGAGAACATCGTTACAGCGCAAACACTTTGTGCGACCGGAATTCTGATTCTTTACGCCGTCACGTTTGCCTGCCGGTCGTTTTACCATTTCCCGTTCTTCGGATTGGTTCCGACCTTTTTGCTGATGACGCTGATCACAGCAGTGGCATTCCTGCTCGCCGTGCGTCTGGATGCGATCATGGTGGCCATTCTCGGAATGGCCGGCGGTTTTCTTACGCCGATCCTGCTCTCGACCAGACAGGATAATCCGTTTGGTCTTTTTGGCTATATCGCGCTCCTCGATATCGGGCTGTTGATGGTGGCGCGCCGGAAACAATGGAGCGCACTTCCCATTCTAGGCGCGGTCGGGACCGTGCTAATGCAAATCGCGTGGGTGACACAATTCTTTCTGCGCGAGCAATACTTCCTTGCCAACAGGGTGCTCATACCGATGGCAATTTTCCTCGGTTTCGAACTTCTTTTTTGCACCGCTCTGGGGACAACGAAACGCGGATTGAAATCGGAAGGCGCGTTCACGGCCGCGGCTATCGGAATAGGCGGTGTCGCGATCCTGTGGGGCTTTTATTTCCTTTCGTTTCAAACTTTTGGGAATCGGCCTGCGTTGTTGTTGAGCTACATTTTCCTCGCGGATGTCGGTCTGCTGGCAATTGCCATCGCGAAGGAGAAGCTGGCCGCACTGAGCACGGTGACCGGGCTGGTCGTTTTCACATTTCTCGCGATTTGGACTGGGTGGTATCTCAAGACACAAAATCTTTATGTCGCGCTTGCGGCATTTTTCGTTTTCGCGTTGCTGCACTCAGTGGCGCCGCTACTACTGCATCGATTTCGGAAGATCGATTTGCCGTGGTGGAGCCATCTGTTTCCCGCGCTAGCGCTGGTGCTGATCTTAATGCCGGTCTTCAACTTGCCGGAAGTTTCGTTCGTGGTTTGGCCTCTCGTGTTTTGTGTGGATCTGATCGCCATCTTTTTGGCGGTCGCGACCGGCGCTTTGCTGTCGATCCTGGTTGTTTTGTTGCTTACGTTTGTCGTGATCGGTGCATCGATGTTGCGTATTCCGATTGAGCTCGCGGGCTTGCCTGGTTCGCTTCTTCTTCTTGGCGCTTTCGCCATTTTCTTTGTGGTAGCGGCGATTTGGGCGAGTCGCCGGTTGCCTACTGGTCCGGACATCACAACCACTGGAGCTGGAAAATTGTTCGGCCCTCTCACTGATCCGGCCAATTTCGCAATCCAGCTTCCCACCTTGTCGGCGACGCTTCCTTTTCTTTTGCTTATCATGGTGACGCTCCGGCTTCCGTTGCTGAATCCTTCGCCAGTTTTTGCCTTCGCGCTCGTGTTCGTCGTCCTGCTTCTGGGCATGGCGAAGATATTTTCTCTCGATCTGCTCCCCGCGGTCGCTCTTGGAGCCACCCTTGCCTTGGAATATGCCTGGCACTCTGCGCGCTTCAGTAGCGATCACGCGATGCTGGCGCTCGCCTGGTACATCGGGTTCGCCGCCGTCTTCACGATTTTCCCGTTCCTGTTTCATCGACAATTCGCTGCAAAAACTGTGCCTTGGGCGACGGCTGCGCTGGCTGCGCCTTTGCACTTCTTTCTTGTCTATGATGTGATTCGAACCGCTTATCCAAACGGCATGGCTGGGTTAATTCCCGCGGCCTTCAGCGTGCCGTCACTGCTGGGTCTGATTGTGCTTTTGAAAAGGACATCAGTGGAAAGTCCGGCGCGAAACGCGCAGCTCGCATTATTTGGTGGGGCCGCGCTGCTTTTCATCACGCTTATTTTTCCAATTCAGTTCGATCGGCAATGGATCACTCTCGGCTGGGCGCTCGAAGGCGTCGCTCTCTGCTGGTTGTTTCAACGGGTGCCGCATCCCGGGTTGCGTCTTGTGGGAACTGCTCTGCTGGCAGTTGCATTTGTCCGACTCGCTCTAAACCCGACGGTCCTCAGTTACCATATTCGCTCCGTAACGCCGATCTTTAATTGGTATCTTTATACCTACGGCATCGTCACTGTCTGCCTTTTTGCTGCGGCGCGACTCCTCGCGCCGCCGCGAAACCTCGTTCTTGGCCGCAACGTTCAGCCGCTGTTTTACGCTCTCGGAACGATTCTCGCCTTTCTGTTGTTAAACATCGAGATCGCCGATTACTTCAGCCGGCCGGGCATGGCGGCGCTCACATTTCAATTTTCCGGAAACTTCGCGCGCGACATGAGTTATAGCATCGCGTGGG
>Ga0137375_10000136_pt1 | contig 68796 bp, 65 predicted proteins | sample SagtaG_24_FD_104936 | JGI IMG/M metagenome (GOLD analysis project Ga0137375, IMG submission 104936) | Vadose zone soil microbial communities from Sagehorn Ranch, Mendocino, California, USA - Sage1_R_113_16 metaG | ecosystem: Environmental > Terrestrial > Soil > Vadose zone | place: USA... | reverse complement strand
GCGGCCGAGCGTCGGCTTGATCGACGCGATACCGCAGAACTGCGCCGGAACCCGGACGGACCCGCCGAGGTCGTTGCCCACACCGAGCGGTGTCATGCCGACGGCCAACGCCGCGGCCTCGCCGCCGGACGATCCGCCGGGCGAGCGGCCCGCGTCCCACGGGTTGCGGGTCGCGTTCCGGAGCGCGTTGTCGGTGTGCCATCGCAGGCCGAGGTCGGGGAGGTTCGTCCGCGCCATCGCGATCGCCCCGGCCGCCTTCAACTGCGCGATGTGCGGGGCGTCGACTTCGGGCTCGAGGTGCTCCATAGCAACAAGGCCCTGGGTCGTCGCGGACCCGGCGAGGTCGATGTTCTCCTTCACGGTGAACGGCACGCCGTGCAGAGGCGGGGGCTCGGCCCCCGACGCCAGCTCGGCGTCGGCACGGTCGGCGGCCGCCCGGGCCGTGGCGGTCAGCGTGACGGTGACGGCGTTGAGCGCAGGATTGGTCGCGGCGATGCGTTCGAGGTGGGCGTCCACGACCTCGCGGCTCTTGACCTCACGCTTGCGGATCAGGTCCGCCAACTCGGATGCGCCCAGCCGCCACAGCTCGTCCATGTGGACCCCCCTTCGCGTGTCGGGGCGAGCGTATAGAACGAGGTCCAATGGCGCGCTTTGGAACGCAGACCGCCGCCGCGGTCCACGACCTCCTCACGCTCATGGGTCGGGTCGAGGAGCGGTTCGTCGGCGGCGAGCACGAGCTGGACGAAGCATCGGTGCTCGAGGGCTACCGGTGGATGTTCTCGATCCTGCAAGTGGGCACCGACGTGTGGCTCTGGGGCGACCCGCAGCGGCCGCGCTTCGTCGACATCGTCGGCCCATACCGCAAATGGGGTGGCGACAACGCCGACGCCTTCTATCAGTTCGCTCCGGTCGATCCGTCGCGGACCTATCGGGTGCGGGGCGAGGTCGGCGATGCCGTCTACTTCTCGCTCACGGTGTACGGCGGGCCCAACGACGGCCGCTACACGAACCGCATCGTGGGGACCGTGAGCGACCGCGACGTCGAGGTCGACGACGCGGGACGGTTCGAGATCCTCTTGTCACCGTCGCCCCAAAAGCGTCCGTGGCTGCGGCTCGAACCCGACGCCGTCCACGCCATCACCCGCGACTATCTCGTGGAGCCCGGCTCGGGGTGCCGCGTCCGGTGGAGCATCGAGTGCGTCGACGGCGAGGGCGTGCCCGCTCCGGATGACGCCGAGTTGGCCCGGCGGTTCCGGGCGGTCACCACGTGGGTCGAGGAGCAAGCGGCAATGGTGCCGATCGTGCTCTCCGATCCCAACACGGTCGCCGAGCCGTACCCGGTGCCGGAAGTGACGTACGGCTGGGCCGCGGGCGACGCGGCGTACGCGATGGGCAGCTTCACGTTGGCCGAGGGAGAACGGCTCCTGGTGCGCGGGCGGTCGCCGGAGTGCGCCTTCTGGAACCTGTGCCTGTGGAACCCGTTCCTCCACACGTACAACTACGACTACGACCGGGTCACCATCAACGGTGGCCAAGTCGTCTACGAAGACGACGGCTCATGGGAGATGTCGTCGCCGCGCACGACCCCGGCCACCCGAACTGGGTGTGCACACAAGGCCACGCGTCCGGCCTGCTGTGGTTCCGCTGGTTCCACCCCGCGTCGACGCCGGCGCGGCCGACCACCGAAGTCGTTCTGGCGTAGCGAAGCGACGCCATGCGCTGGATTTCTACGCCAGAACGCAAGAGCGGCGGCCGGGTGGTACTTGGTGTTGACGCCATCGCGACTGCGTGGCCGGCCGTGTGCGAGTCGTCAGTGCCCACACGATCGCCTTGAACATCCCCACCTCCATCGGCCGCCTTCCCCAATGGCGCGAACCTACGCTGTGGACCTCGACCAGTTCCAGCAGCTGATGGCGCGCACGTACGGCGAGCGCGACCGCGCTCGGGGCGTTCCCGCCACCGTCGCGTGGCTCGCCGAGGAGCTGGGCGAGCTGGCGCAGGCCGTGCGCAAGGGCGACACCGACCAGCAACGCCAGGAGCTGGGCGACGTGCTGGCGTGGCTGGCGTCGCTGGCCGAGCAACTCGGCCTGTCGTTGGGCGACGCCGCCCAACGCTACGCGGCCGGCTGTCCCCGGTGCGGCGCTTCCCCCTGCACGTGCCCACGGTGACGGGAACCTCCGAGTGCCGGCCGGTGTATACGAACGGACAACCCAAGGAGGCAGACCCATGCGACTCCGCATGTTCCTCGCCGTCGTCGCCGCGATGGTCCTCGGCTGGCCGGGCGTCGCCCACGCCAAAGGGCCGACCGAAGCCACGATCGAGGGCGATTCTCTCGACGCCCCGATCCTGATCAGCGGGGCCGAGGGCGGCTCGAGCGACTACTGGAAGCTCGTCGAGCAGTCGGGCTTCTTCGAGACCACCTTCGGCCAGACGCCGGACCGAACCCTCAAGGCCGCGCCCACCGACGAGCTCGGCCCCGCCTTCGTCGTCACCTGGCGGGTCCCGTACGACACCGCCGCGGTTGAGATCCGCGAGATGCTCTACCCGTACGCCGAGGGCGGTCCGCTCGCGTATACCGCGCCCGGCCAGACCTTCGTCGGCGGCCAGGAGACGCACGGTGGCTGGTTCCGGGCACCGGTCGCGATGACGGCGACGCTCGAGCGGTTGGGCGTTCCCTTGCCCGCCACGGCGAGTGCCCCGGCCCAACCGGCGACGCCCAGTCCGGCGCCGCCCCAATCCACCTCCGGTCAGACTGCGTGGTGGCCGGAGACCGGAATCGTCGTGCTCGTCGCGGTCGCGCTGATCGGTGGTGGCTTCGCCACCCGCCGGCGGATGCGGGTGTCGCCGGCGTAGCGCTGGTGCCCGTCCAGTGGAGGGCCGTCCACTCGACGAGACCGAGCTCATCCGCCAAGCGCGGGAGGGCGACATGGACGCGTACGCCCGCCTGGTGCGGACCCACCAGGCGGGCGCGCTCCACCTGGCCTATGTGATCTGCGGCGCGTCGGGCGAAGCCGAGGATGCCGCTCAGGAGGCATTCGTGAAGGCGTATTACGCGCTCGGGCAGTTCCGCCCGGAGGCACCGTTCCGCAACTGGCTACTGGCGATCGTCGCCAATGAGGCGCGCAACCGTCGGCGCGCCGCGGGCCGACGGTCGCGCTACGAGCTGACGGTCGACCCGGCCTCGGGTGGGACGGCCCTCTCACCCGAGGCCGCGGTCATCGCCGCGGAGGACCGGCGTTGGCTGGCCGCCGCGCTCGGACAGCTCCCCGCCCGCCTTCGTGAGGTCGTGTCGTGCCGGTATCTGATCGGGCTGTCCGAGGCGGAGACGGCGGAGGTGCTCGGCGTGCCCGCCGGCACGGTCAAGTCGCGTCTGTCCCGAGGGCTCGGGCGGCTCCGAGGAGGTGGGCCCCGTGCCTGACGTGGTCGACCGGCTCGAGGATCTCGCGCGCCACATCGCGCCGCCGGACGTCGATCTCGCCGACGCCGTCATGGCCCGGATCCGGGCCGGCCAACCCGGGGCGGCGCTCCGAATGCGACCGCGCCCGCCCCGTCGCGCCCTCGTCCTCGCCATCGCCGCGGCCGTCGTCGTCGCGGTCGTCCTCGCGGTGCCGCCGTCGCGCCGAGCCGTGGCCCGGTGGTTCGGAATCGGCGCGGTCCGCTTCGACGAGGTGCCGACGCTGCCCGCCGACCTCGGTCCCACCCTGCGCCTCGGGCCCGAGGTCGCGCTCGACGATCTCAAGCAGGCCGTCCTCGCGCCGCCGGCGCTCGGAAGGCCTGCGAAGGCCTTCGCCGGCGAGCCGGCACGCGATGCCGTCACCCTGGTGTGGGGTCCGGCCAATGGACTGCCCGAGGTCGACGGGACCGGCGCCGGGATGCTGCTCTCGCAGTTCGGCGGATCGGTGGACGCCACGCGGGTCGCGAAGCTGCTCGCGCCCGGGACGTCCGTCGAGGCGGTCACGGTCGGCGGGAACCCCGGCTTCTGGATCACCGGCGCGCCGCATGCCTTCGTCTTCCTCGATCCGCTCGGCGACGTACGTGAGGACACGACGCGGCTCGTGGGCGGCAACACCCTGCTGTGGGTGCAGGACGGTGTGACGTTCCGGATGGAGTGCGGCCTGGACCTCGACGCAACGCTCGAGCTGGCCGAGTCGCTACAGCCGCTGCGCGAGTAGCTCCGCGATCTGCACGGCGTTGAGCGCGGCGCCCTTCCGGAGGTTGTCGCCCGAAACGAAAAGGGCCAGACCGCGACCATCGGCGACCGTCGGATCGCGCCGCACGCGGCCGACGTAGCACGGGTCAGAGCCGGCCGAGGTCAGCGGGGTCGGCACCTCGACGACCTCGACTCCCGGCGCGCCCGCCAGCAGCTCGATCGCCCGCTCCGGCGTGAGGGGCTGTTCGAACTCGGCGTTGAGCGACAACGAATGGCCAGTGAAGACGGGAACGCGCACGCACGTGCCCGCCACGGCCAGGTCGGGGATGCCGAGGATCTTGCGGGTCTCGTCGCGGAGCTTGATCTCCTCGTCGGTATAGCCATCCTCGATGACGGCGAAGTTCAGCGGGATGACGTTGAAGGCGATCGGGGCTGGGTACTTGTTGGGCGCCGGGAACTCGACCGCATCCCCCCGGTACGCGAGGGCCGCGGCTCGGTCGGCGACCTTGCGGGTCTGCTCGTCGAGCTCGTCGACGCCGGCGCCACCCGACCCCGAGACCGCTTGGTAGGTCGACACGATCAGCCGCCTCAGGTTCGCCTCTCGATGCAGCGGCGCCAGCACCGGCATGGCCACCATCGTCGTGCAGTTGGGGTTGGCGACGATGCCTTTCGGGATCGAGTCGAGGGCCTCGGGGTTGACCTCGGACACGACGAGCGGGACGTCGGGGTCCATGCGCCACGCCGACGAGTTGTCGATGACGATCGCCCCCGCGGCCGCAACGGCCGGCGCCAGCTCCTTGGCCGCGTACTTGCCGGCGGAGAACAGGGCGACGTCGAGACCTCGGTAGTCCGCGCCGGTCGCGTCTTCGACCGCGATCTCCTCGTCGCCCCAAGGCAGCGTCCGCCCGGCGGAGCGGGCCGACGCGAAGTAGCGGATCTCGTCGACCGGGAAGGCGCGCTCGCCGAGCACCTGCCGCATGACGCCGCCGACCTGACCCGTGGCTCCGAACACACCGACGCGCATGAGTCGAGGGTACTTCTACGGGCCGTCGAGTCCGAAGGCGGTATGGAGCAACTGCACCGCCCGCTCCACGTCCTGTTCGCGGACGACGCAGCTGATGCGGATCGACGAGGTCGAGATCATCTCGATGTTGATGCCCTCCGCGGCCAGCGTCTCGAACATCGTGGCGGCCACGCCCGGGTTCGATTTCATCCCCGCGCCGATGAGGCTCACCCGACCGATGTCACCGTCGGTGGACACGCCGGTGGCTCCGATCTCGCCTGCCAGCGCACCGGTGACCTCGCCGCTGGCGCCGAGATCGCCGCGGGGGATCGTGAAGGAGATGTCGGTCACGCCGTGATCCGATGTGTTCTGCACGATCATGTCGACGTTCACGCCTCGATCGGCCAGCGCGCGGAACAACCGGGCGGCGATGCCGGGACGGTCGGGCACCCCCGAGACCGTCACCTTGGCCTCGGACGTGTCGTGCGTGACAGCCGAGACGATGGCCTGCTCCATGGATCGGTCCTCCTCGACCACCCAGGTGCCTGGCTCCCAGGTGAAGCTCGAACGGACGTGCAGCGACACGCCCCAGGTGCGTGCGAACTCCACCGATCGCATGGCGGGCTTGGGGCAACCGGTGGCGGTCATCTCCAGCAGCTCCTCGAACGAGACGGCGCGCAGCTTGCGGGCGCTCGGCACGAGGCGGGGGTCGGCGGTGAACACGCCCGACACGTCGGTGTACAGCTCACAGGCCTCGGCCCCGAGTGCGTGCGCGAGTGCGACGGCGGTGGTGTCGGAGCCGCCGCGGCCGAGGAACGTCACGTTCTTGGCCGACGACGAGACACCCTGCGCGCCGCCGACCACCGGGACCTTGCCGGCGGTGAGCGCTTCGCGGATGCGGAGCGGGCGCAGCTCGAGGATCCGGGCGTTCATGTGGGTCGTGTCGGTGATGAGCCCCGCCTGACTGCCGGTGAACGACTCCGCCTGCAGCCCGACGTCGTGCAGCGCCATGGCCAGCAGCGCCATCGCCTTCCGCTCGCCGGCGGTGATGAGCATGTCCATCTCCCGCCCGGACTGCGAGCGGGCGACTTGGGTGGCGAGGTGGAGCAGCTCGTCGGTCTCCTTGCCCATCGCGCTGACGACCACGACGACGTCGTTGCCGTGGCGGCGCGTGCGAGCCACGTGGTCGGCGACCTCCCGGATCCGATCGGGGTCGGCCACCGACGTCCCCCCGAACTTCTGCACGAGCAACGCCACGGAGGAGGACGCTACCGGTCCGCGGACGGCGTTCTGGCGAGCGTCACTAGTCACTACGACTAGTCACGCTCGCCAGAATGGGCCTTTTAGGCGACGCCGGTGCCGTTGGTGCGGGGTTCGGGGGGTTCTTCGACGACGTCGGGGCCCTCCGGCTCGCCGCCCAGCAGCGCGCCCCATGAGCGGAGCCGCTCGAACAACTCGGCTTCGTCGGCGTGGACGATGGCGCACAGCGCCCGCACATCGTCGCGACGGATCGACAGCACGCGGCCGTTGAAGTCCCCGCGCTCGAGGATGATCGACTGCACGTAGCGCACGACCGCATCCGCACCCTCGCCCTCGGCGGCCGCCAGCGCGGCCAGGTCGAGCACGACCCGAGCCTGGCGGCTCGCTCCCGACAAGTCGAGGGCCTCGGCCTCGCCGAGGAGCACCGACATCGGCACGGAGTAGAACTCCGCGAGCTCGCGCAAGCGCGGGAGGCTCAGGTTGCGGAACCCCCGCTCGTAGGCTCCGATCGCTGACGCGCTCCACCGCCCGTTAGATGATCTCTCCACATCGTCGAGCGACAGTTGTCGGGCGCGCCGAACCGCCCGCAACCGGCGCCCTACCTCGACAGAGAAGGTCGAGGGGGTTCCGTCGTTCGTCATCGGCATCTGCCCTTCCACATCACCCGCAACCCCTCTCCGTAGTCATCAGATTCGACACAGGCGACGGACTCCCTTTGCGGCAGCCGGAGTAGGGTCTCCGGCCCATGAGTACGTCGAAACGGCAGCGGCAGAAGGCCGGGCGCCAAGCCCGCCTCGAGGCTGCTCGGCTGGCGCAGCAGCGGGCCAAGCGCAACCGGACCATCCGCAACATAGCGATCGCCGGTGTGCTGCTCGTCGGCGCGGCGTTCCTGTTCGCCACGCTGGGTCGCGACGACGACAAAACCGTCTCGGCCGGCGATGCCTCTACGACCACCGGGAGCACCGACACATCGGTCCCGACGACCACGGGACCGTTCACGTACGGCACGGGCGCCTGCCCGGCCGCCGACGGCAGCTCGCCTGCCACCCTGACGTTCACCGACGCTCCCATGCAGTGCATCGACCCCGCGAAGACGTACACCGCCGTGTTCCACACGAGCGAAGGCGACGTCACCGTCGGCCTCGACACCACGACGAGCCCAGGGACCACGAACAACTTCGTGACCCTGGCCCGCTACCACTACTACGACAACAGCCAGCTGTTCCGCACTGACACCAGCATCGGGATCATCCAAGGCGGCGGGCCCACGACCAACAGTCCGAGCGATCCCGGTCCGGGCTACACCATCCCCGACGAGGCGTCCGGGTTCACGTACGCAGCCGGCGATCTCGTCATGGCCCGCACGCAGGAGCCGAACAGCAGCGGAGGTCAGTTCTTCTTCGCGGCGAGCGATGCGGTCAGCGCGCTCGACTCGCAGGGCACCTACCTGAAGTTCGGTCACGTCAGCACCGGGCTCGACGTCCTCCAGGCGATCCTCGCCCTCAACGTCGACGACCCGAGCAGCGGCCTCGGCGGTCACCCGAGTCGCACGGTCACGGTCTCGTCGATCGAGATCCAGGAACTGCCGGCGTCCTGACGCGGGGGCCACGGCGGGCCGCGGGGAGCGTGAACGAGAACGCCGACCCGCCCGACGGGCCGGCCACGACCCACATGCGTCCGCCCATGCTCTCTACCGACCGGCGGGCGATGTACAACCCGAGCCCCACGCCCTGCTGCGCTCGGGTGAGGTGGTCACCGAGGCGGGTGAACTTGTCGAAGATCCGCTCCCGATCCGCCGGGGGGACACCGGGGCCCTGGTCGATCACTGTGGTCACGATCGACACGCCTTCACGCTCGATGACGACCCGGATCGGCGACTCCTCGGGCGAGTATTTGAGCGCGTTGCTCAGCAGGTTGCCGAGCGCTTCCTGGGCGAGATGCGTGTCGGCTTCCACCGCCGCCACATCGCCTCTGGGGTCGAGGTCGAAGTCACGCTTGGGGTCTTCCCGGCGGCACCGCTCGAGCTGTTCGGCGACCAGCGCGGGCCAGTCGAGCTTCTCGGGCACGAAGACGCGGTCCGCGTGCTCCAGCGACGTCGCCTGGAGGAGCTGGTGGACGAGACGCTCGAGCCGCGCTTCCTCGCGGAGCATGACCTCGTAGACGTGGCGTCGATCGTCGGCGTCGAACTCGTGGTCCCGGCGCAACAAGGTCTGCAGATACCCTTTGATCGGCGTCAGCGGCGTGCGCAACTCGTGGCTGACGGTCGTGAGGAAGTCGGCCTTCTCGTCGTCGACCTGCTTGCGGGCCGTGACGTCGCGGGCCACGAGAACGTAACCGCCGTCCGACAGCGGCGAGAACGCGCAGTTGAGCCAGCGGGTTCCACCGCCCTCCACTTCGACCTGCAGCAACAGATCGGCTTCGGTGCGGCCGGTGCGGCCCGGGCAGTCCGCACCGAAACGCGGCGCCCCGCTCTCATCGTGGGGCTTGAACACGGCGCAGCAATGGCGACCGACCGCCGTACCGACCGGCACGCCGGTGATGCGGGCCATCGCCGGGTTCCACGAGCGGATCTGCAGATCCGGACCGACGGCGACGATCCCGTCCGAGGAGGAACCGAGGACGTCGGCGAGGGTGCGCTGCTCGCTACGGACCGCCTCGAACAGCGACAACCGGCGCAGGGTCGACGAGACCCGTTCGGCCAGCGCGTCCAGGATGCGCTCGTCCCGTTCGTCGTACGGTCGCCCGTCGGTGCGGGCGCCAACCGCGATCGACCCGCACGGCGCGCCGTCGTCGGCGAGGAGCCGCATCCGCGAGCCCGGTTGGTACACCGCGGCAGCCGCGACCCCCGGCCCGCCGCTGACCTCGCCCACCGCCACGCGCACGGTGTCGCCCACACCCTCGATCAGAACCACCGCGGCGGTGGCGCCGAGGAGCGCAAGCGCGTGGCCGGCCAGCTCCTGCGCCGCCGCCTCCGTGCTCGGCGCGGCTGCGAGCGCCAGCTCTGCCCGCCGCAAGCGTTCGATCTCTTCGATCTGCAACATCGCCGGCTGGTGACGGCCCCGGACGAGCACCGCCCCGATGGCACCCGCGCCGCACGCGACCGCCAGCGCCGCAGCCATTGGTCCCACCAAGACCGCCAGGACCGCGGCCACGAGCGCGACCGCGCCGCAAGCGACCGCGGTGCGTCGACTCTCGGTCATGCGGCGAACTCCTTGAGGCAGTAAGGCCCCGGCTTTCGGAGCATGGTGACGACTCGGGGCAAATTGGTCCATAGCACGGACGGGTCATTTGCCGCGTGGCCCGAAGTGACTGGTCAACCGGTCCGAGCCCGTCCGCCACGGCTCCTCTTGGAGTGGGTGTGCCGCTAAGGGAGGACGGCGAGGTCGACCTCGTGGCGACCGACCCATACGGTGACCGACCCTGCTCCTTCGGCGTGCCATCGCCCGTCGGGGTCGCGAATCAGGGCGGTGCGCTCGTCGATCCCGACGACCGGCAAGCCCGCGGGGGCCAGCTCGAGCGTTCGACGGGCCTTGTCCTCGGACCAATGGTCGTGGTGTGGGACGACCGCGACCTGGGCGACCAGGGCGAGGCCGACCGTGAAGGCGCCGCCCCGCGGGTCGACCATCGGATCGCAAAGCACCATCGCGCCCGCCGACGAACCGGCGAGCACGGCCCCGCCGTGCCACGCAGCCATGAGGGCGTCCCACACCGCCGAATCCTTCAAGACCGACCGCAAGTGCATCGGCGATCCGCCCGAGAGGTAGACGAAGCGGGCGTCCCGGACGACGGCGGCGTTCGCCTCGTCCAGCGCGTCCGGGCGGCGCAGCACCATCAGACCCCGAGCCTTCGCACCGAGCGAGGCGAACCACGTGTCGGCCATCGCGACCGCTCGCTCGGGATGCTCGTAGGCCGCCGCGGTGGGCAGCACGACGATCTCGTCGGCGCCGGCCGCGTCGAGGAGGCTCCGGTCGAAGGTGCAGCCCTCCTGCCACTCGCCACCTCCGACCAGCGCGAGGGGTCCGCTCATGGGTGTGCAACGTAGTTGGCGCTTGGACCGGCGTTCCTACCCGTCGGTAACATCCGGCCATGGCCATCTCGAAACTGGGGATCGTCGGGTCGGGGATCATGGGTTCGGGCGTCGCCGAAGTGGCGGCCCGGGCGGGCATCACCGTCATCCTCCGCTCGCGCAAGCAGGAGAGCGCCGACGCGATGGTCGCGGCGCTCGAGGGGTCGCTCGCCAAGCAGGTCGACAAGGGCAAGCTCGAGGCGTCCGACCGCGACGCCGCGCTCGCGCTCGTCACTGCGACGTCGGCGCTCACCGACCTCGCCGAGTGCGACCTCGTCATCGAGTCCGTGGTCGAGGACATCGACGTGAAGAAGGACCTCTTCAACGAACTCGACCGGATCTGCAAGCCACACACGATCCTCGCCACCAACACGTCGACGCTGCCGGTGGTCGACCTGGCGATGGAGACGGGCCGGCCGGATCGCGTGTGCGGCATCCACTTCTTCAACCCAGCGCGGATCATGACACTGGTCGAGATCGTGCGGCCCCTCACCGCCAGCGACGAGACGATCGCCGCCGCGAGGGCCTTCGCCGAGGCGTGCGGCAAGACCGCGGTCGAGGTGAAGGATCAAGCCGGCTTCATCGTCAACGCGCTCCTGTTCCCATACCTCAACAACGCGGTGCGGCTGCTCGAGAACGCCACCGCGTCACGCAACGACATCGACGCCGCGATGAAGGGCGGTTGCAACTTCCCGATGGGTCCCCTGGCGCTGCTCGATCTCGTCGGGCTCGACACGTCGCTCGCGATCCTCGACGCGCTGTACGCGGAGTTCCGCGATCCGAACTACGCAGCCGTCCCCCTGCTCCGCCGAATGGTCGTGGCCGGCCACCTCGGGCAAAAGTCCGGCAAGGGGTTCTACGACTACAGCCGCTAGCTGCTTCTGTCGGTGGTTAGGGGGTCTATAGCCGGATAACTACCGACAGAACGGAGGGGCGGGACTCAGATCAGGCCGTGGCGCATCGCGTAGGCGACGGCGTGGGAGCGGTTGCGCAGCTGGAGCCGGGTGGTGACGTGGTGGATCACGTTCTTCACGGTGCGCTCCGAGTAGCACAGCTGCTCGGCGATCTCGCCGGTGTCGAAGCCGTCGGCGACCAAGCGCAGCACATCGATCTCGCGCTCGGCCAGACCTGCGAGCGTGAGACCGCGAGGCGTGAGCACGGCGGCGTGCAATTGGCGGAGCTGGATGAGCAGCTTGCCCAGCAGGTCGGGCGGGATCGTGCCGTCGCCGGCCGCGGCTGCGAGGATCACGTCGACCAACCGCTCGGGCGTGGCATCGGAGCGACGAACGAACCCGCAGGCGCCCGACTCGACACCCGTCAGGACCGCCGAGTCGTCGAGCCGCGTGACCACGAGCACAACCCGCGGGCACCCGTTGCGCTGGATGGCGCGAGTCACGTTCTTGGTCTCGGCGTCGATCTCGTCGGCGACGACGACGGCCACCTCGGCCGAGTCCGGATCAGCCGCATCGACGACGTTGACCTCCGGACGGCCCCGCAGCTGTCCCGCGACGCCCGCTTGGGACACCGGATCGGCCGCGAAGACGAACACCGGAATCCGCCTTGACACAATCGCACCTCGCTTCCGCGCATGGGGAGCATCCCGCCCCGCCCGGGCGGTACGCGGGCCTACCCGCGTCGCTCGGAGCAGAGTACGCCCGGGAGCCTCCGGCGTTGTATCCCCCTTGTGGTGACACATCCCTTACCTTTTCGGGCCGTGCCCATCGAGCCGCCTTCGACGGGATGGGAGTTACCACCGGCGGACACGGCCGACGCCCACGGCCTCGTCGGCTCGGGTGCCGACCTCGAGCCGGGCACGATCCTCGCCGCGTACCGCGCCGGCTTGTTCCCCATGCCGGTGCAGGCCAACGGGCCCATGGGATGGTGGTCGCCCGACCCAAGGGCCATCCTCCCGCTCGATCGCCTGATCGTGACCCGATCGTTGCGGCGCTCCTGCCGCCGCTTCGAACTACGGGTCGACAGCGCCTTCGCGGCGGTGCTCGACGCGTGCGCGGATCCGACCCGTCCGCACAGCTGGATCACGCCCGCCGTGCGTGCCGCGTACTTGCGGCTGCACGAACTGGGCTGGGCGCACAGCGTCGAGGCCTGGCACGTCAACCCCACCGGCGGCGACGAACCCGCACTCGTCGGCGGTCTGTACGGCATCGCCATCGGCGGGCTCTTCGCCGGCGAGTCGATGTTCCACCGCGTTCCGGACGCGTCGAAGGTCGCTCTCGTCGGGCTGGTCGAGCGCCTACGGGCCGACGGTGTCCAGCGTCTGCTGGACGTGCAATGGCAGACACCGCATCTCGCGTCGCTCGGTGCCATCGAGATCCCCCGGGCCCGCTACCTCCAGCTCGTGGCCGACGCCGTCGAACGCCCCCTGCCGCCGGCGCTGACCGACCGACTGACGTGAGCTGACGGAGAATCGCCGGAGGGGCCTGACGGCCCGCGACCGCAAGAGGACCTTGCCGTTGCGGCCCCGTCAGGGGCCGCCGTCGGACCGGGTCGACGGAACGGTGCATCGCTCGCATAGCGAGCGATCCGCTCCGGCGGCGCTGACCGACTGACTGACGTGAGCTGACGGAGAATCGCCGGAGGGGCCTGACGGCCCGCGACCGCGAGAGGACCTTGCCGTTGCGGCCCCGTCAGGGGCCGCCGTCGGACCGGGTCGACGGAGCGGTGCATCGCTCGCATAGCGAGCGATCCGCTCCGGCGGCGCTGACCGACCGAAGTGAACGTGAGCGGCGCGACCTGCGAGGCCGGGTTGGCGGGCGCCGACACCGGGACCGACAATGGTTGCCATGGCTGAGCGCGACCGACCGTGGCTCATGCGCACCTACTCGGGGCACTCGTCGGCGGAGGCGTCCAACCGGCTGTACCGCACGAACCTGGCCAAGGGCCAGACCGGCCTCTCGATCGCGTTCGATCTCCCGACCCAGACCGGTTACGACCCCGACGATCACCTCGCCCGCGGCGAGGTCGGCAAGGTCGGCGTGCCCGTCGCGCACCTCGGACACATGGAGCAACTGCTCGACGGGATCCCACCCGGCGAGATGAACACGTCGATGACGATCAACGCGACCGCGGCATGGTTGCTCGGCCTCTACGTGGCCAACGCCGAGCGTCAAGGCGTCGACTCGACGCAACTCCGCGGGACCACGCAGAACGACATCGTGAAGGAGTACCTGAGCCGCGGCACGTACATCTTCCCGCCGCTCCCCAGCCGGCGCCTCATCGTGGACATGGTGGCGTTCTGTTCGGACCGGATCCCGTTCTGGAACCCCATCAACGTGTGCAGCTACCACCTCCAGGAAGCGGGCGCGACACCCGTACAAGAGATCGCCTACGCGCTGGCGACGGCCGTCGGCGTCCTGGACGCAGTCCGCGAGTCCGGACAAGTGGCCGACGACCGCTTCCCGTCGGTGTTCGCATCGATCAGCTTCTTCGTGAACGCCGGCATCCGCTTCGTCGAGGAGACATGCAAAATGCGGGCGTTCACGGCGTTGTGGGACCGCATCGGGCGCGAGCGCTACGGCGTCATCGGCGAGAAGGCTCGGCGGTTCCGGTATGGGGTGCAAGTCAACTCACTCGGTCTCACCGAGGCGCAGCCCGAGAACAACGTCCAACGCATCGTGCTCGAGGCCCTCGGCGTCACGCTGTCGAAGCGGGCTCGTGCTCGCAGCGTTCAGCTTCCAGCGTGGAACGAGGCTCTGGGGCTGCCCCGGCCATGGGATCAGCAGTGGTCGCTGCGGATCCAACAGGTGCTGGCGTACGAGACCGATCTGCTCGAGCTGGACGACATCTTCGACGGCTCGGTGGTCGTCGAGACCAAGACCGGCGAGCTGGCTGACGCAGCGTGGACCGAGCTCGAGGACGTGCTCGCGCTCGGCGGTGCCTTCGAGGCGATCGACGAGCTGAAGGGACGCCTCGTGCGATCGCACACCGAGCGCATGCGACGCATCGAATCGGGCGAGCTGAAGGTGGTCGGCGTCAACTGCTTCACCGAGACGGAGCCGTCACCGCTCGGCGAGGCCGAGCACATCTTGCGGGTCGATCCCGAGGTCGAGAACCATCTGATCGCCGACGTTCAGGCCTGGCGGTCTCGTCGCGACCAGGACGCAGTGAAGCGCGCTCTCGACGACCTGCGCCTGGCAGCGGCCTCCGACGAGAACGTCATGCCGGCCACCATCGAGCTGGCTCATGCCGGTGGCACCACCGGCGAGTGGGCCGGCGTTCTGCGCGAGGTGTTCGGTGAGTACCGGGCGCCCACGGGGGTCGGTGCGGCCGCCGGGACGGCCGGCGGCACCGACGGGCTGCGCGCCGTCGCCGCGCTTGTGCGCGAGCTGCCCGGTGGCCCGCCCCGCGTCCTCGTGGCCAAGCCGGGGCTCGACGGTCACTCGAACGGTGCCGAGCAGATCGCGGTCGCGGCACGCGACGCGGGCATGGAAGTCGTCTACCAGGGCATCAGGTCCACGCCGGAGGAGATCGCGGCCGCGGCCCGCGACGAGGACGTCGACGTGGTCGGCTTGTCGATCCTGTCCGGCAGCCATCTCGAGCTCGTGTCCCAAGTGCTCGGCCGGCTCCGGGACGAGGGCGTGCACGCCCCTGTGGTCGTGGGCGGCATCATCCCCGACCAGGACCGGGAGCCCCTCCTAGCGGCCGGTGTGGCGGCCGTCTACACCCCTAAGGACTTCGAACTGGGCCGGCTGATGGCCGAGCTCCTCGAATTGGTGATGGCGCACCGCGACAAGGTCAAGGCTTGATCTTCGACCGCGGCGGCCGATAGATCGCGACGTGAGCGGCTGGTGGATCGCGGCCATGTTCGGCGCGATCAGCGTCGGTCTGGCACTCGTCGTGGCGACGACTCGCGTACGGCTGCGGGAGCTACAGGCCCACGCCACCGATCTCGAGAGCCAACTGGCGCATCGCGATGCCGAGGCGCCGGATCCCGAAATCGGCGTCGACCCGATCGCGCCGGTGGACAGCTCAACCCCCGAAGACGAGGGCCTCCCCGCAGCCGACGAGGGCAGCGCCATGGACGCCGGCGCCGTGCTCGCCGACTTCGCAGCCGCGGCCAGAGCGGCGGCGATGACGGATCCGGCCACCGGGCTGTTCAACGAGGAGTTCTTCCGTGTCGCCCTGGAATCGCGCATTTCCGCCGCCCGCCGCCATCTCCGGCCGGTCGCCGTCGCGTTGCTCGAGGTGGCGGAAGGCGTGCGGGCCGGGGCGCCGATGCCGGTCGCGCCCACGGTGGTTGCCGCCGGATTGCGGCTGACGCTCCGGGAGGCCGACACCGCGTGCCGCCTTCCCGACGGGCGTTTCGCGCTCGTGCTCGAGGACACGCCCGAGAACGGTGCGGTGTGGACGGTGGAACGGGTTCGGCGCACGCTGGCGGGCGTCAACCCGGGCCAGACGATGTGGGCGGGGGTGGCGTGCTATCCGGCGCACGCCTTCGACGCCACTGAAGTCCTCGACCGCGCCGCGCTCGCGCTCGAGGCCGCGAAGGAGTGGCACCAGGATCGCATCGAGGTCGCCACCTCCGAGATGTGAACCGGCCGAGGACGCTGTCGTCAGTCCCTCGGGAGGACGGCGAAACAGCGGTCGTCGAGCGTGCCGAAGGCGTAGGACGGATAGAGCCCGCCGAACATCTCGCGCGTCTGCTCGGTCCACGCCAAGGCATCGGCGGACGAGATCCGGCGATGGATCTGCAGGATCCCGCCCTCGAACACGCGGTACTCGGCCCACGTTCCGGGGAAGTCCTTCACGCACGCCACCTCCACCCACGGCACGTCGCCCGTGGCCCGGAACTGGCGCACCCGGTTCCGGTGGGTGTGGCCGGCGAAGTAGCCGAGGATGTTGCTGCGCCGGGCGACGACCGCGACGAGACGCTCGGAGTCGTCCGGGTTGATGCCGAAGTAGCCGGCCTCGCGATGGGCCGAGTCCGGGCTCCACGGGTGGTGGTGACCGAAGACCAAGACCGGGCGCTCGCTCTCGGCCGCGATCGAATCGAGCCAGTCCAGTTGCTCGGCCGTGACCTGGCCGGTCGTGTGCAACGGGATGACCGTGTCGAGAATGGCCAACCGCACTCCCGGTACATCGACGACGATCGGGGCCTCGGATGCGAAGGTCTCGCCGTGGTAGCCGTCGTGGTTCCCGCGCACGTGGTACAGGCGCTCACCGAACGCCGTGGCGTACGCGGCGAGGAAGGCTTCGTACTCCTCGACGGTGCCGTGGGTCGTGAGGTCGCCCTTCGCGATCACTGCCGCCGGCTCGATGGCCGACATCTCCGCGATCGCGCCGCGGTTCATCAGCTCGGGGTACGGCTCCGCGCCGTCCGCGACGGAGAACACCGGACCGAGGTCGAAGCCCTCGAGGACACCGCATTCGAGCTCGCCGAAGTGGGCGTCATTGACCGTCGCGAAGCGGCACAGCAGTTCGCCCGGGCGGGGCAAGGTCCGGAAGGCGGTCCCGTGCCGCTCGTAGGCGGTGTCGGGGCTGAGGCCGTCGTAACGGAGGATGTCCGCGCCGTCGAAGAACACGGCTTCGTCGTCGGCGATCGTTGTCAGCTCCGCGGTCACGACGGTCACCAGGGACGGTCGCGACGGGCCGGGATCGGCTTCGACCACCAGCGTCCGGCGAAGCGCCACCGCGACGGCTCCTGCGGCGACGGCATCGCGGGCGCGGGCTTGGGCCACACCGCCTCGATGGCGGCGATGATGGCCGCCAGTTCTTCGTCGCTTGGTTGTGGCCGGACGTCGCCGACCCACGGCGTCGTCAAAGTGGCACGTTCCCGTGCTTGCGAGCCGGGAGCTCTTCGCGCTTCGTGCGCAGCACGTCGAGGCCGGCGATGAGGACGGCCCGGGTGTCGGCGGGATCGATCACGTCGTCGACGTACCCGCGCTCGGCCGCGACGTAGGGGTTCGCGTACCGCTCCGTGTACTCCTCGACGAGCTCCGCCCGCCGGGTCACCGGGTCGGCGGCCGACTCGAGCTCGCGGCGATACACGATCTCGACTGCGCCGTTCGGCCCCATCACCGCGAGCTCGGCCGACGGCCACGCGTACGCGAGGTCGGCGCCGATCGACTTCGAGTTCATGACGACGTAGGCACCGCCGTAGGCCTTCCTGGTGACGACCTGGATGCGCGGCACTGTGGCCTCGCAGTACGCGTACAGCAGCTTGGCGCCGTGGCGGATGATGCCGCCGTACTCCTGGTCGACGCCCGGGAGGAAGCCGGGGACGTCGACGAAGGTGACCAACGGGATGTTGAACGAGTCGCACGTCCGCACGAACCGTGCCGCTTTCTCGGAGCACTCGATGTCAAGCACGCCCGCCAGCACGAGCGGCTGGTTCCCGACGATGCCGACCGGTTGGCCGTCGAGCCGGGCGAACCCGCACACGATGTTCTTCGCCCATAGCGGCGCGTACTCGAACAGGTCGCCGTCGTCGACGATGGCGGCGATCACCTTCTTCATGTCGTACGGCTGGTTGGAGATGGCCGGAAGGAGTTCGTACAACTCAGGGGTGCGCCGGTCGGGCGGATCGGTCGTCGCCACGCGCGGCGGCTCCTCCAGGTTGTTGGACGGGAGGAAGCCCAACAGGTAGCGGACGTCGTCGAGACAGCTTTCGTCGTCGGGCGCCGTGAACTGGCAGACCCCCGACTTCGACGCGTGGGTGATGGCGCCGCCCAACTCCTGGACGGTGACCTCTTCGCCGGTGACCGTCTTCACGACGTCGGGTCCGGTGATGAACATGTACGAGGTGTCCTCGACCATGAAGATGAAGTCGGTCATGGCCGGGCTGTACACCGCGCCGCCGGCGCAGGGGCCGAGGATCACGCTGATCTGAGGCACCACGCCTGAACTCTGCACGTTCCGGTAGAAGATCCCGCCGTAGCTGTCGAGCCCGACCACGCCCTCCTGGATGCGCGCGCCACCGCCGTCGTTGAGGCCGATGACGGGCGCGCCGACCTTGAGGGCGAGGTCCATCAGCTTGTGGATCTTCTCGCCGTAGACCTCTCCCAGCGATCCGCCGAAGATCGTGAAGTCCTGCGAGAAGATGAACACCTTGCGGCCGTCGATGGTGCCCCAGCCGGTGATGACGCCGTCGGTGTAGGGCCGGTCGGTGGCGTCAGGGCGGCGCGTCCGGGCCAGCAGGTCGAGCTCCTGGAACGAGCCGTCGTCGAGCAGGTGGTCGATTCGTTCGCGGGCGAGCAGCTTGCCCTGCTCGTGCTGCTTCTGGCGGGCGCGCTCCGAGCCGGCGAGGTACGCCTCCTCCTTGCGCTTGTGCAGCTCGTCGAGGCGCTCGCTCAGGGGCTGTTGGGCCATACCGGTTCAGAGGGTAGTGAATCCCGTTCCACCGGTAGAAAGCGGGGCTCGGTCCTCAGCGAGGACGTCGACCTCGTGTCCTCGACGAGCTGCGCCATGACAGTGCCGAAGCGAGGCCGCAGACGCCGGCAAACCGGCATGACTCTCAGCCGGAGGATGCAGCGCCCGTATGGCGCCGCCGGTCAGTTAGTACAGGGCGCGCAGCTCGAGCGCGCGGCCGACCGCCTGCACGCGGTTGCTCACGCCGAGCTTCTCGTAGATCTTCTGTAGGTGGGTCTTGACCGTGGCCTCGCCGATGAAGAGTTCGCTGGCGATCTGCTTGTTCGAGCGGCCCTCTGCCGCGAGCCGGAGGATGAATCGCTGTCGGTCGCTGAGGATCCCCGCGGGCGCCTGCTCCTCCGGGTCGAGGCCGTTGTCGCCGAACACGGCGCCGAGGAGGCCCGGCGAGACGAAGCGCTCGCCCTTGCCGACGCGGGTCACCGCGTCGCGCAGTTCCTCGTCGTCGGGCGTACGAGTGAGTAGGGCATCGGCGCCGTAACCCAGGAGGTCGAGCAGCGATCCGCGTTCGGGTTCGGGTTCGAGGACGATGATCCGCGCCTTGGGCAGGTGGGCCCGAGCGTGCGTGACCGACTCCCGGGTGCCCATGTCGGGCGTCACGCCGAGGACCACCAGCTCGGCGTCCCGCGTCTCGGCTTCCTCGACCGCCTCCGACGTCGTACCGGTGGCGGTCACGGCCGTGACACCGCACTCGAGGAGCACCGCGCGAATCCCTCGACGCAGGACCGACCATTCATCAGCGACGACTGCCCGATGCACGGCCGTCCTCCCCTCGAACTCGTTCGCTTGCTCCTGTGTCGACCATTTGGCGGGAAACGTTGAGCCGTCGGCCGAGGTTTCGCTCAGGTTGGACGCCGTGCCGCCGATCTGGGTCATCGGGACCAGTTCCGCCAACCGTGTCATCCGAATGCATTAGGGCATATGGATCTAACCGGCACGATGTGACTAGTCGTCCGCCATCAAGGTGGCGGACCCCGTGCAGCCGATCACCCACTTGGCGGATACGGCACGCGTCCAAAGCGCCCGATACACCGATGGATGGAGCGAGCACGCAGGGACGAGCAAGGTCGGCATGAAGACGAACTGGTGCAACGAGGGCTTCCCCTCGTGCAGTACGTGACGTCGGACATCGTCGCACGGGTGCCGAGGTCGGTGGCCCGGGACGACCTCGTGTCGGCCGGGCAGCTGGGTTTGGCCCAGGCCGCACGGTCGTGGGACCCGAAACGAGGCGTGACCTTCGAGTGCTTCGCTCGTACCCGCATTCGCGGCGCGATCCTGGACGAGCTGCGCAGCCGTGACTGGGCCAGCCGCTCCCTGCGAGTCGACGGCCGCCGCCTGGAAGCGGCGACAAACACGTTGACGCAGGAACTGCACCGGGCACCCACGACCGACGAGCTCGCCGCCCACCTCGGTGTCGCCACCGACGCCATCCATCGGCGGGAGGGCGACCTCCACCGCGCCAGCCTGATGTCGCTCGACGGCGCGACGTCCGATGCCGGCGCGGGGATCGAGTTGACCACCGGTGAGGATCCGCTGTCGGACCTTCTGAAGAAGGAGATGAAAGGCGCGCTCGCCGCTGCGATCACCGCGCTTCCCAACCGGCTGCGCACCGTCGTTGTCGCCTACTTCTTCGACGAGCGCCAGATGCTCGACATCGCGGAGGAACTCGGCGTCACTGAGTCCCGCGTCTCGCAGATGCGGGGCGAGGCGCTCGCCCTCCTGAAGGAAGGCATCGCCACCCAGATGGAGCCGGAGACGATGCCGAAGCTGTCGTCTCTCCATGGCCGCGTCGCCCGCCGCAAGGCCGCCTATTTCGCCGCCGTCGCCAACGCCTCGGACATCCGCTCCCGGCTGAGCGCGTCCGCCGAGCGGCGTCGGCCCGCCCTGGTCCGGAAATCTGCCTGACGGTTTCGCATCAGCGTGGGTCGCCCACCAAGGACGCTCAAGTGGCGACGGCCTTCGACGATGAGGCGGGCGGGTCGTCGACCGAGTGACCCCGGCGAGTACCGCTTCCGTTGTGCTCGCCCAGCAACGGAACTGACCATGACGAAGATCGCCTCGTCCGCTCTTCGTCGACAGCTCCGCTCCGGAGATGTCCGGGGTGCCGAACTTCAGCCGCATCATGCGGGCTCCGCGTCATCTCGTAACGTGCGAGCGTGGACTTGCCGGTGATGCCGCCCGTCTCCCCGATGCTCGCCAAGGCGACCAGTGAGCTTCCGGAGGGCGACGATTTCCTCTTCGAACCGAAATGGGACGGATTCCGGTGCATCGTGTTCCGGGACCACGACGAGGTCGAGCTGGGTAGCCGCAACGAGCGACCGCTCACCCGCTACTTCCCGGAGTTGCCGCCCGCGTTGCGCGACGCGCTGCCGCCGCGTTGTGTCGTCGATGGTGAGGTCGTCATCGTCGGCGCGGAGGGCCTCGACTTCGAGGCGCTTCTCCAGCGCATCCACCCGGCCGCCTCGCGGGTGAACATGCTGGCGGCCGAGACGCCCGCCTCGTTCATCGCGTTCGATCTACTCGCCGAAGGCGACGACGACCTAACGGGAGAGCCGTTCGCGGAGCGGCGACGCCGCTTGGAGACGGCGTTGGCGGGTGCCGAGCCGCCTGTGCACCTCACGCCGATCACGACCGACCGCGAGCTGGCGCGCGACTGGTTCTCGCGGTTCGAGGGCGCCGGTCTCGACGGCGTCGTCGCCAAACGGTCGGCGACGACCTACCGCCCGAACGAGCGCGTCATGTTCAAGGTGAAGCACCAGCGGACCGCGGACTGCGTGGTCGCCGGTTACCGCGTGCACAAGAGCGGCGACGGCGTGGGGTCCCTGTTGCTCGGGCTGTTCGACGAGAACGAGACACTGCACCACGTCGGCGTGGCGACGAGCTTCACCGCTGCCCGCCGCAGGGAGCTCACCGCCGAGCTCGAGCCGTACCGGGAAAATGCCCTGGACGACCATCCGTGGCGTTCGTGGGCGGAGGCGCAGGCCCACGAGCACAGCCGCATGCCGGGAGGATGGTCGCGGTGGAACGCGGGCAAGGACCTGTCGTGGGAAGCCGTCCGCCCCGAGCTCGTGGCCGAGGTCGCCTTCGAGCACCTCCAGGGTGACCGCTTCCGCCACGCGACGCGGCTCGTGCGGTGGCGCCCCGACCGCGACCCCGCGTCGTGCACCTACGCCCAACTCGACGTCGCCGTCCCGTACGAACTCCAAGAGGTCTTCAAAGCCGGCCGGTAGCGGCCGCCGCTCACGGCAGGTATTGCTGTTCGATGCGGGTGACGATCCCGTTGGCGATGGTGACCCAACAACCGTTCACGGGGTCCACGCTGGCGGCGAACGCGGCGACGGTGCTGGCGACCGGATCGCAGCAGTGGGCCGGGTCGATCACGGTGACGTCGGCGTGCGGGTCGACCACGAGGGTCCGGATCCTTGGGTTGGTGTTGCGGATGTAGTAGTCGAGCTCGTAGTCGGGGGTGCCGTCCTCGGCGGCCGCTTCCTTGGCCGCGTCGCCCGTGAAGAACTGGGCCAGGTCGAACTCGGCGGTCGCGGTCGTGTCGCCGGGCGTAACCGACTGGAAGTAGCCGAAGTGACGGCCGTCCTCGATGTCCTCGCTCGTGCCGACCGGTGCGCTCGTGCCGGACACCACGGTCGTGGTCGTGCTGGCGGCGCCGCTGGTGTCGGTGGCGGCCGTGGTGGATCCGTCATCGTCACGAACCAACAGGACGACGACCACCGCCGTCGCCACGACAGCGATGAGCACGACGACCGTGACCAGGATCGGGTCCAAGCCCCGACGCCGAACGTCCGACACGACACGACGCTACAGAGTGGCGAAGCGAGGCCGAAGGCCGAGCACCGGCGTTCTTGAGGCTGAGCGCCGGGCGTTCTTGAGGCTCATGGGGACGTTTTCCGTCCCCGTCAGCGTCGAGCACGGGATCGGGCGGGGATCAGGTCGCGCGTCACTCCGCTCGGCGTTCCGCCAGGCGCACGGCGCGTTCGGCCAATCCGAGGCCGTCGATCTCCTGACTCAGGTCGACCAGCTCGGCCCGGGGCCCCGACCAATGAAGGTCCTCCACCGACGACAGCACCTCGCTGTCGGCATCCAGTGTCGCGATCCGGCGGAACAGGAGCGCCAGCTCGAAGTCGCGCTGCAGCGTCGCCGCCAACCGGCCCGGGTTCGCCACTTTCACGTCCCAGTTAGCCGCGGCCGCGGGGATCTGCTCGAGGTGCTTGTAGCGGGCCAATACCGCGCCGGCCGACTTGGCGCCCCATCCCTTGAGTCCGGGGAAGCCGTCGGCGCTGTCGCCGACCAGCGCGAGGTAGTCCGGTATGGACTCGGGGTCGACGCCGAACTTGGCCCGCACGCCGTCGGCGTCGGTGGTGATGCCACGGCGCCGATCGAGCTGCACGACCTTCCCGCCGACGCACTGCCCGAGATCCTTGTCCGGCGTGCAGATCACCACCTGGTCCACGGCCGGATCCGCGGCCGCCACCCTCGCGGCGGCCGCCAGCGCGTCGTCCGCCTCCAACTCGACCATCGGCCACGTGCAGATGCCGGCCGCGATCAAGACCTCCTCGAGGAGCGGGAACTGAGCCCTCAGCTCGGGCGGAACACCGGCGCTCGTCTTGTAGCCGGGCCAGAGGTCGTTGCGGAACGATTCGATGACGTGGTCGGTCGCCACGCCGAGGTGGGTGGCGCCTTCCTCCAACATCATGAGGACCGACCCGACCACGCCGCGCACGGCGGCCACCTCCCGCCCCGCCCCGGTCTGGTGCGACGGCAGCGCGAAGAAGTAGCGGAACAGTTCGTATGTCCCATCCACCAGGTGGACCAGCACGTGCGCGATCATGGCACCGGCGGAGGGCTGGCCTGGGTGCCGGTGACATGCTGTGGTCGCGGCTAGTGTGTTGCGGTTCCGTTACGGAGCGACGTACGCAGGGCACCCGGGTGAGTGGGGAGCACGGCTGGCAGGCGCTCCTGGGGGCCGGAGGAAATCCGGAGGTGGAAGTGCCGCACACCCGAGCCCGACGTTCGACCGGCGCCCCGTTGGTCATCCTCGTCCTCGCGTCGCTCCTGCTCATCCTCGTCGCCAACCCTGCCGCCAGCCGGCCCGCGAGCAACGACCCCCGTAAGCAGCGCGAGGAGGTCAAGCGCCAGCAGGCCGAGGTCGCGTCGCAGGTCGACACGCTGAAGGCCACCGGAGCCGAGGTCTCGAAGGCACTCGACGCGCTCGACGCGAACGTCCGAGCCCAAGAGGCGGCGCTGGCCGACGCCCGGCTGGCCGCCGAACAGGCCACGGCCGACGCCGCGGCCGCCCGTGCCGCGGAGCTCGAGGCCGAACGCCAGCTCCGCGAGCTGCGCACCGAGTTGCAACAGATCGCGATCGCGGCGTACATCGACCCGTCCGAGTCGGACTCAGTCGATCTGCTCCAGTCGGCGTCGATGTCGGACGCGGTCGTGAAGCGGGCGCTCATAGGCCTGCGGGCCGGCGGGAACCTCGACGTCACCGACCGGGTGGAGGCGGCCCGCGAGGACCTCATGGCGGAGCGCGAGGCGGCCGACACGGCGGCGGCACAAGCGGCGCTGCGCACGCAGGAGGTCGAGACCCGGCTCACCGAAGTCGAGCAGGCTCGGGCCCAACAACAGGCCTTTGCCACCGACGTCGAGACCCGGCTCAACACCGCGCTGGCGGAGTCGGCCAACCTCGCCGCCCTCGACCAGCAGCTCGCCGATCAGATCGCGGCGCAGGAGGCCGAGCTCGCCGCCCGCGCCGCCCGCGCCGGCGGCCGCGGCTCGGGGTCACCGTTCCAACGCGGCGACATCAGCCTCACCACCGTGCGTGGCATCACCGTCGCTTCGTCGATCGCCGACGAGCTCGAAGGCTTGCTGGCCGCGGCGCAAGCCGACGGATTCGTCCTCCATGGCGGCGGCTACCGCGACCCCGAGCAGCAGATCGCCCTACGCCGCGCCCATTGCGGTCCAACCGACTACGACATCTACGAGAAGCCGGCGTCGCAGTGCCACCCGGCCACCGCACCTCCCGGTTACTCGATGCACGAGCGGGGCCTGGCGATCGACTTCACGTGGAACGGCGCGGTGATCTCGAGCCGTAGCAACCCGGCCTTCAAGTGGCTGGCCGCCAACGCCGCGCGCTACGGGTTCTACAACCTGCCGAGCGAGCCCTGGCATTGGAGCGTCAACGGCAGCTGACCCGTTGGAGGGGCGGGTCGCGCTCGTCACTGGCGTATCCCGCGACCTCGGCATCGCGTGGGCAGTCGCCGAACGGTTGGCCGACCTGGGCGGGGTGGTGTTCGCAACCGGGTGGCAACCGCACGACGACGAGATGCCGTGGGGGGCGCGCCCGGTGGCCACGTCTCGGTTCCCGATCGAGGCGCATGACTTCGCCGACCCCGCGGCACCGGCGGCGCTGATCGACGAGGTGATCGACCGTCACGGCGCGATCGACATCGTCCTTGCCGTCCACGCTCGCAGCTCACACCAGTCGCTCGCCGACGTCACGGCCGCGGAGCTCGACCTCTGTTGGGCCGTGAACGTGCGCAGCATCGTGCTTCTCGCCCAGCGCTTCGCCGAGCGGCACGACCCCGCGCGCCCGGGCGGGCGGATGATTTGGTTCACCAGCGGTCAAGCCTTCGCTCCCATGGCGTCCGAGGTGCCGTACGCGGTGACCAAGGGCGCGCTGCACCAGATGACGGCCACCATCGCCGCGCCGTTGGCCGATGCGGGCATCGTCGTCAACTGCATCAACCCCGGACCGGTCGACACCGGCTGGGCTGTCGGTGAAACCCACGATCGGATCGCGGCCATGTTCCCGGCGGGTAGATGGGGGTCGCCGGCCGATGTGGCCAACTTGGTCGCGTTCCTCGTGGGCGACGACGGCGGGTGGATCCAGGGCCAGGTGATCAACTCCGAGGGCGGCTTCCGCCGCTGGTCCTAGAGGGCCGGGATGGTCTGCTGTTTGTCCATCATGTCGGCCATGACGGCGCGGATGAACTCGCCGGCTTCGTCACTGAACCCGCCGTCGATGCCGCCGTAGATGGCGGCGCTCTTCGGGGTGTCGCCCGCGTGCTCGCGGGCGTAGGCGACCGCGTCGGCGAGATCGGCGGCGAAGCGGTCGGCGACGCCCGGCTGCGTCTGCGGCCGGGTGACCGCCATGTGGATCGCGTTGGGGTACTGCTGGCCGTTGAACCGCCACCCTCGGGTCCTCATGAAGTCGTTGACGTGATAGATGTCGAAGGCGTCGGACGTAAAGCTGAAGCAGAAGGTCGGCTCGCCCATGATCCGCAGCTCGGGATGTGAACGCACGGCGGCCTTCATCGCGTCGGCCGTTTCGAAGATCGCCTTCGCGTAGCCGAGGTAGCCGTCGCGCCCGATCGTCGTCATCGCCGCCCACGCCGCGGCCAGCAGCCCGACCGAGCGCGAGCCCTCGATGCCCGGCGAGCAGTACTTCCCGCCGGTCCAGTCGGGCACGTAGAAGTACTGCGCGGTGCGCCACGCCTTGTCGCGGAAGGTGAGCACCGACGTGCCTTTGAACGCGAAGCCGTACTTGTGGGTGTCGGCGGAGATGCTCGTGACGCCGGGGATGCGGTAGTCGAAGACGGGGATGTCGTAGCCCAACTCCTCGCCCCACGGGAGGATGAAGCCGCCGAGACAGCCGTCGACGTGCAAGCCCACGCCCCGCTCGAGGGCGACGTCGGACAATCGCGAGATCGGGTCGATGGTGCCGTACCCGTAGTTGCACGCCGATCCGATGATGACGACCGTGTCGTCGTCGACGTGGTCGGCCACCCAGTCCACGTCGACGAGCGTGGTGTCCGGGTCGATCGGGGCCCGCCGCACCTCGATGCCGAACAGGTGGCACGCCTTCTCAAAGGCGGGGTGAGCGGTCTCGGGTTTGATCGAGTTGGGTCGGGTGACCCCGCGCTCCTGCGCGGCACGCTCGCGGTAGGCGAGCATGGCGTGGAGGATGCTGCCCGTGCCGCCCGTGGTGACGATCCCCGCGGGCTCGCCGTCGGTAACGGCGTCGGCGTGCAGCATGTCGAGGGTCATCGCGATGATCTCGCCCTCGAAGCGGGTCGCGCTCGGGCACATGTCGCGCTGGAGCGCGTTCATGTGCGCGTACATGCCGAAGGCCTCGGTCATGAACTCGTAGTGGTCGTGGTCGCCGCAGTACATGGTTCCGGAGCACCCGCCCGCTTCCCAACTGGCGTCCTCGTGCTTGGCCATGTCCCGCAGCTCGGCCAGCACCTCCTCCCGCGACCGGCCGTGCTCGGGGATCCTGCGGTTGACGCCATAGCGCTCGGCGTAGGGGTAGGTGCTCATGCGTGGGCTCCTCCGTTGAGAGCGGCGTGGATGGGGGCGAGCGCGTCGAACGCCGCCTCGAACTGGGTGTGCATGACCTCGTAGCGGTCCCGGTTGAGCGCCGACGGCTCGAAGCATCCGGTGGTCTCGATCCGGTCGTCGACGTCGGCTCGGGTCAACACGCCTTCGCGGTGCAGCGCGACCAGCGCGCACGCCCGCGCCACCGCGCGATCGGGATCCGCGAGCGGCCGGATGGGACGGTCGAGCACGTCGGCGAGGATCTGGCACCAGCCCGCCGAGCGGGCCGCGCCGCCACCGAAGACGAGCTCGTCGATGCGCCGCCCGCTGAACCCCTCGACGACTGGGAGGAGCCACCGGAGATTGTGCGCAGTGCCTTCGACCATCGCCCGCACCACGTCCGCCCGCCCCGTGTCGAGTGAGAGGTTGAGGAACCCGCCCCGCGCCGAGCGGCTCGCGTTGGGTGAGAGGGATCCGTTCAGCCACGGCAGGAACAGGACGCCGTTGCTGCCGGGCCGGGACGCCGCCAACGTCTCCTCCAGGACCGCGAAGCCGTCGGCCAGGACATGTTCGAGCACATGCTCGACCGCCTTGCCGGCGATTCCGTTCTCGGCCCAGACGAGATAGGTCCCGGGCTCGGGGCTGGGCATCGACAGCACTTCGTGGTCGAGGTCGACGTCCTTGCCGTCTTTGGTGTCGAGCAGGACTGCGGTCGTGCCGATCGAAAGGCCACCCCGTTGTGGCGCGTAGGCACCGGTGGCGTAAGCCCCCGCGTGACTGTCGTTCATCGGCGCGTGCACGGTGGCGCTCGCGCTGATGCCGAGCCGCGCCGCGACGTCCGGCAGGAGCGAACCGACCGGCTCGTCGAGCCCTGACAACGGCGGGAGACGGGAGGGGTCGACGCCGGTCAGCCGGAGGAGCTCGTCGTCGTACTCGGTCACGCCGAGGCTGCGGTTGTCGCACAGCTGCGCCATGAACATCGTGCACTGGTTGGCCGTGACGCGGCCCGTGAGGCGGAGGTTCACGAAGTCCATGGGTTCGAGATACGCGGCGGTCGCGGCGTGCACGTCGGGCGCGTCGTGCTGGAAGTACAGGATGTGGGCGAGCGAGAGACCACCGCCGACGGGCGGGATGCCGTGGTGGTCGAGGAACACGTCGAACGCCTCGGCGTGGGTGCTCATGATCTCCCACGAGCGATCGGTGCCGCGGTGGTCGAGGTACATGATCAGCGGCGCCGTGGGCGTGCCCGCGGCGTCGACGGGGACGATCGATGAGTACTGGCTGCAGATGCCGACGGCGACGACGTCGGCGGCCGCGGCGGGGTCGGCGGCCGCGGCTTCGGCCACCGCCTCGGCGACGGCGTCCCACATCACCTCGGGGTCCTGCTCTGCGACCTCGCCGTCGCGGCGGGTGGAGAGCGGTCGCCAGCCCGTGCCGACGAGGCGGCCGTCGTCGGCGACGAGCGCCGTCTTCACGTTCGTCGACCCGACGTCGACCCCGAGGGCGTGAGGCACGCGCCGGACGATACTGCCGACGGCTCAACCGGCGTCTGGCGTAGCGAGGAGACGCGTGGCGTCACCTTTCTCCGCCAGAAACGCAATGGTGCGGAGCCTAGGCGCCGACGAACCGCATGACGTCGTCGGGCGTCGCCGTGCCGTCGTGGATGAGCTCGCCGTCGCGCAGCGCGAGGCAGCGGTCGACGCGCTCGACGAACAGCGGGTCGTGGGTGGCGACGACGACCGCGGCACCGTGGCCGTGCAGCTCGGCGAGGAGATCCAGCAGGGCGGCCTTGCCGGGCGCGTCCAGTCCGACGAACGGCTCGTCCACGAGCAGCAACCGGAACGGCCGGAACACGCCCAAAGCGATCGCCATCTTCTGGCGCAGCCCGCGGCTGAAGCGGGCCGGGAGATCGTCGGCCCTCGGAAGGAGCCCGATGCGGTCGAGCACCTCGTCCGCGTCCTCGGGAGACGCATCGAGGCCGTGCAGACGGGACACGTAGGCCAAATGCTCGCGGACGCTCAAGTCCTCGTACAGCACCGGCTCGTCGGCGAGGTAGGAGGCCGCGGCGCGGGCGTCGAGCGACCCGGCGGGCGCGCCCGCGATAGTGACGGTGCCAGTGGTCGGCTCGAGCACGCCGGCGGCGAGGCGGAGCAGCGTCGACTTGCCCGAGCCGTTGTGGCCCACCAACGCGACCATCTCGCCGGCGCCGATCGTGAGATCGAGGGGCGCCAGCGCGACGAGATCCGCGTAGCTCTTGCTCAGCCCTTCGACGACGAGCATCGACTCAGCCATCGGGTGTCGGTATCTCCGTCTCTTTAGAAGGGAAGGCCTGCTTCAGCTGGGCCTTCCACCAGGCCTTCACCTGCAGACGGAAACGCACCCACCCGACGAGGATCCCTCCGATGACGAGGACGAAGATACCGGCGGCGATCTCGGCGCCGGCGGGCGACACGTCGCCGTGCCGAAACGCGGCCCGGGCCGCCAGGACCGGCAGGAGGCCGACGACGGCGAGCGCGGGCGGCCACGCGGTACGGGCGACGAGGCGCATCCCGGCGACCTCGGGCGGGATCATCGTCCAGCTGTCGGCCTGCGCCGGCGCGCCCATGACGACACTCACGACTGCGCCCCCGGCCGCGCCGACCGCGGCGGGCAGCACGGCGATGGCCGCCACCGCCAACGCGCTGACGCTCGGCTCCACCGCGACCGCGGTGACGGCACCGAGGACGACGATCGCGACCGCCGCGGTGAGCGCCCCGGCGAGGTGACGGGTGTACAACTGGCCCTCGTCGAGGGGATAGCTGTCGCGCAGGCCCGGGTGGTCGACATCCTGCGCCAGCGGCTCGGCGGTTTCGAGACCGGCCACGTACAACGCCAGTCCGGCGACGACGATCATCGGCGTCGTCCCGTCCCACATGACCCGCATCGCCAGGCCCGCGACCACGGCCAGGATCACGACCCGGGCGACGCGACTGGCGGGCCAGCGGAGCACCCCTTGGCACGCGCGGCGCCAGACGACGAGCCGGCGTCCAGGCCCGACCCGGAACCACGGGCGCAGCCGCGGCAGCTCGAGCGCGAGCTGGCGGCGCAGCACGATCACCGTGCGCAGGTCCTGGAGCGTCGCGGCGAAGCGGAGCTGGCCGACGAGCGAGCACCGGCGTTCGGCCGCCTCGACGGACAGGCGGCCGAGACCGGCGAAGCCCACGCCGAGGAGCGCCCCGGCCACGGCGACGGGGACGATCGCGAGCGGGTCGAAGTGCACCGGCCACAAGGCGAGCCGGCCGAGGTACTCGGTCGGCGCGTGCGGCACGCCCGCGACGTCCAGCGCGTCGGCCACCGACCATCCCAGGAGCGCGAGGGCGGCGAGGCTGATCGCCCACCGCGGCACCCGCCGCGCCGCGACGGTCATGGCCGCACCCACCGCGAGGGCGACGGTCACCGCACCGACCGCCCCGCCGGTCACCACCCAGGCCACAGTCGGGCGCGGCAACCGCCGGGCCGCGAGCTGGCCCGCGAAACCGCCGACCAGCGCGCCCACGAAGGCCAGGAACCGGAGCTGCCGCAATGCCGGTCCGCGGAGCGCGGTCCTCCGGTCGATCGGCGCGAGGAGAATGTGGCGGACGTCGGCCGCTTCGAGCGCGAGCGGTCCGCCCCTGCTCCCCGATCGCAACCCGACGAACAGGGCGACGGCGACGACGAGACCTACCGCCGCCGGGCCCCGGTCCGTCACCCGGTCGACACCGGCCGCGTCCAGACGGCGATCACCGACGAGACTCGACAGGAAGAGCAAAGCGAACAACGCGAACAGGGCGGTGACGTAGGCCTGGTACATGGCGTCGACCCAGTGGATGTCGGCCAGCCGCCGCCGGCGGCGGGCGGCCCGCAGCTCCCGGAGCCCGACGACGGGGTCGTACGCGGCCAGCGACACGAGGGTCGACGCTACCGGCGGCCCACCCTACCGTTCTGTCGGTAGTTGTCCGGCTATGGGCCCCATAACCACCGACAGAACGGAACGCGCTTGGGCGTTACTCCTGAACGAGTTCGATCAGGGTGCCGAACGCGGTCTTCGGATGGACGAAGGCGACCGTGGTGCGGCGGGAGCCGGGTCGCGGGGCTTCGTCGATCACCCGACCACCGGCGTCCTTGACGGCTTGGAGGGCGGCGGCGCAGTTCGAGACGCGGTAGCCGACGTGGTGAATGCCTTCGCCCCGCTTCTCGAGGAACTTGGCCACGGGTGAGTCGTCGCGGGTGGGTGTCAGCAGTTGGATATAGCTCTCGGCCACCCTGAGCAACGCCTCCTCGACACCGTCGGACTCGACGATCTCCCGATGCTCCACGAGCGCGCCGAAGACCTCGCGGTAGTAGTCGATGGCCTCGCCGAGGTCGTTGACCGCGATCGCGATGTGGTCGATCTCGGTGAGCAGCGGCACCACTTGGGCGCTGGCCTCGTTCACCTCGTTCGGGTCGGCATTGGGGTTGGGTGCCGCGAGCGGGCTCATGCGCCGTGCCTCCGGAACAGGGTGATGCGGTCCTCGCCGACCTTCTCGCGGAACTCACGGTCGTCGATCCCCTCGCCAGCGGACGCGAGGCACAGGACGCCGAGCTTGCCCTCGTGAAGGTTGTGGTGCACCTGGTACGCGGCTTCGCCGACCTCCTCGAGCGGATACACCGCCGACAGGATCGGCTGGATCTTCCCGAGCGCAACGAGCCGGTTCGCGTCCCACGCCTCCTTGTAGTTGGCGAAGTGGCTCGACTTGATGGCCTTCAACTTCATCCAGAGATGACGGTTGTCGTACTCGATCATGTAGCCGCTGGTCGCTGCGCACGTCACGATCAGACCGCCACGGGCGCAGACGAACACCGAAGCTCCCATCGTCTGACGTCCGGGGTGCTCGAAGACGATGTTCGGGTCCTCGCCGACCAAAGCCCGAATGTCCCTGCCGAGCCGGCGCCACTCCTTCTCGTCTTGGGTGTGCTCGTCGGCCCAGAACCGGTAGCCGGCAGCCTTGCGGTCGATGACGTGCTCGCAGCCGAGATCATGGAGGAGATCGGCCTTGTCCGCGCTCGACACGACCCCGACCGGGATGCCGCCACCGTTGAGGACGTACTGCACCGCATAGCCACCCAACCCGCCACTGGCGCCCCAGACGAGGACGACGTCGCCTTGCTTCATGCCCGCGCCGTGGCGCGAGACGAGCATGCGATACGCCGTCGAGTTGCAGAGGGCATTGCACGCCGCCTCCTCCCACGTGAGGTGAGCCGGCTTCGGCATCAGCTGGTTGGCCTTCACGACGGTGAGGTCGGCCAGCCCGCCGAAGTTGGACTCGAAGCCCCAGATGCGCTGGTTGCTCGCCAGCATCGCGTCGTCGTGGGCCGACGGATCCTGGTCGTCGATGTAGTTGCAGTGGACGGTCACCCGGTCGCCCGGTCGCCAGGTGCGCACTGCGCTGCCGACCTTCAGCACGACGCCCGCGGCGTCGGAACCGACCACGTGGTAGTCGAGCGCGTGGCGGGCGCCCCACGTGCTCTCCTTGCCCAGCCGGTCGAGGAAGCCGAAGGTCGGGAGAGGCTCGAAGATCGACGTCCACACGGTGTTGAAGTTGATGGCGCTCGCCATCACGGCCACGTACGCCTCGTCGGGGGCCAGTTCGGGGGTCGCCACCTCATCCACGTGGAGGGACTTGCGGGGGTCCTTGTCCTCGGACGGGACGCCGTCGAACATCCCGGCCTCGTCACGACGCACGAACGCGGCGCGGTACGCGTCGGGGATCTTCAGGTTGGCGATCGTGTCACTCGACGCACCGGCGCGGATGGCTTCGAGGATCTCCTGCATGCCGCGCAACCTACCGGGCGAAAACCGGGCCGGGAAGCTGGCGAGTACGCTGGTGTGTTGATGGGTGCGCGGCGCTGGTCGGCAGAGCAAGAGGCCGCGGAGATCGCCCGGCGGGCCCAGGCCGACGCCAATCTCGTCCGTAGCGAGGCCGACCTGTACGCCGCTGAACGCCGGCGCGATGCCGATCAACTCGTCGCCAAAGCGCGCGCCCAGCTGGCCGGCGCCAAGGCGCTCGCCGCAGCGATCGAAGAGGAGGCCCAGAGCCGGGCTGAGACCATCGTGCAGGACGCCGAGCTGCGGGCTCGCGACGTGGCCCGCGAGATCGTGGACGGCCCGCAGCACTGGTTTGCGGGTGTGGTCGAGCGGGCCACGGCCTCGGGCGAGCCGACGGAACCGCCGATCGTGATCCTGAGCGATCGAGGCAGCGATGTGGTCATCGACCTTCGCCCCCGACCGGCCACCGACAAGGTCGACGACGTCCTCGGCCCCAACGCCGACCAACTCGACCGCCTCCTCGAGACCGCGGTCCAGCGGGCCGTCAAGCGCACGTTCGGCACGCCGGTCGTGCGGGCCGGCCGCTACGCGAGCTGAGCCTCGGTTCGTCCCTCGTCGGGGCGCGTCCCTACACTGACTGCGTCCGTTCCGTCCCCGGGGAGGTCCACGTCATGCCCGGTTCCGTGATCATCGCCGGCGCCCGCACACCGATCGGCAAGCTGTCCGGCGGCCTGGCGTCGTTCTCGGGTGCGCAGCTCGGCGGCTTCGCCATCAAGGCCGCGCTCGAGCGGGCGGGCGTGCCACCCGACCAAGTCGAGTACGTGTTCATGGGCCAGGTGCTCCAGGCCGGGGCCGGCCAGATCACCGCCCGCCAAGCGGCCGTCGCCGCGGGCATTCCGATGACCGTACCGGCCACCACCGTCAACAAGGTGTGCCTCTCGGGCCTCAACACCATCCATCTCGCCGACCAGATGATCCAGGCGGGCGACGCCGAGATCGTGGTGGCCGGGGGCATGGAGTCGATGACGAACGCGCCTTATCTCCTCCCGGAGGCGCGCGCCGGGTTCCGCGCCGGCGACAAGACGGCCGTCGACTCGATGATGCACGACGGCCTGTTCTGCGCGATCGACCTGTGCGCGATGGGCCTCGGCACCGAGCGCTACACGAAGGAGGCCGGGGGCATCGCCCGCGACCGCCAGGACGCGTTCGCGGCCAACTCGCACGAGCGCGCCTCCGCCGCCATCAAGGAAGGACGCTTCGCGGACGAGATCACCGCCGTGTCGGTCCCGCAACGCAAGGGCGATCCGATTCTGGTGGAGACCGACGAAGGTGTGCGTCCGGGAACCACCGTCGACAGCCTCGGCGGTCTGCGGCCGGCGTTCGAAGCCGATGGCACGATCACCGCGGGCAACGCGTCCCAGATCTCCGATGGTGGCTGTGCGGTGGTGGTGGCGTCGGCCGCGGCCGCGGAGCACCTCGGTGTCGCGCCGCTCGGTGAGGTCGTCGGGTACGGGCAAGTGGCTGGGCCCGATGCTTCGCTGCTCACGCAGCCGTCCCGGGCCATCCGCCGAGCTCTCGAGCGCACCGGCAAGGCGCTATCCGACGTCGCGCTGTTCGAGATCAACGAGGCCTTCGCCGCGGTCGGCATCGCCTCGATGGCGGATCTCGGCATCGGCGACGACGTCGTGAACGTGAACGGCGGTGCCATCGCCCTCGGCCATCCGATCGGCATGTCCGGCAACCGGCTCGCCCTCACGCTCCTCCTCGAGCTGCGCCGCCGGGGCGGAGGTCTCGGCGCGGCCGCGCTGTGCGGCGGTGGCGGGCAGGGCGACGCCCTTCTCCTGCGCACCTTCTGACCAGCGCGGCGAGGCCGGCGGGCTCCGCCGGTCGGCCGGGACGAGCTCTAGTTGGGTGCGGTCTCGCCGATGGCGATCGTGCAGTAGTTGGTGTTCTCCGGAAGGCGGCCGGCGCAGGACGCGCCATACCTCTCGTACGCCGATCCGAAGTCGCTCTCCAGGTACAGGTCATCGCACGACTGCATGTCGCCCTCGTAACACGCGCGGGCAACGTCGTCCGCGGAACGACCATCGGAGAGCTGGAAGCTCTCGCCGAGGCCGTCCGGCGGGACGGGGTCCTGCAGCTCGCCCGTGGCCGCCGTGGTGGTGGACGTCGTGTCCTCGGAGAAGGTCGTGGTCGTGGAGGAGTCGTCGCCGCCCCCGTTGCCCTGGTCGTCCATCGCGTCGAAGCACGCCTGCACCGCGGGATCGTTCGGGTCGAGGTCGTTCGTGGGATCGTCGAGGATGCCCTCGCATTCCGGCGGCAGATCGCCGATCGGCCCGATGCCGGAGTCGTCGACCTCGATACCGCTGAACATCGAGTTCACGAAGTCGCTGAAGTTCTCGATGTCCTCCCTGTCGAGCGCCTCGAGCGCGGCAACAAAGGTCTGGAGGAACGTCCGCACGGGCGACACGTACCACTCGCCGTCGACCTTCACGACGATGAACCCTGCGTCGGCGGAGAGCTTGTTGACGAAGTCCGACACCGCCGAACTGGTGGCTTCTTCGAGGTCGGACTTGCAGAGCTCATCGTTGCCGCCAGAATCGCTCTCCGGCAACGAGATGCCCGCGGACTCCGGCGCGTGAACCGTGACGCAGTCGCCGTCGAACGCGACATCGAAGGGGCCGTCGGGGCTGTCGCCGCTCACGGCGAATGTAGTGATCTGCGCCAGAAGGGTGTCGCCGCTGCCCTTCGTCTTGACGCCGAGGTCGTCGACCCTGATCTCCCAACCATCGGACTTGAACTGCGCGATGTCCTCGGCCGCGGCGTCGATGAACAACGGCGCGTAGTCCTGGAGCGCCCGCATCTCGTCCGGCGGGAGTGCGGCGATCATGCCTTCGAGGTCGATGTCGGCGATCGCATCGAAGAGGTGCTTCACCGCGTCCTCGGGTGAGTTCGCGCCCTCGGGCTTCACACCGTGACCGAAGTTCGGCTTGTCGGCCCCGGCTGCCTTCCGGGCCAGCTCGGCGATGGTGTAGAAGAGGCTGACGTGCCACCCGCCGCCATCCTTTACGGCGACGAGCTCGATGCCCGCGTCGGCCAGGTCCTGGGTCTCGGTGGACTCTTCGATCGTGACCTCGCCGCCGTTCTCCTCGACGAAGTCCTCCAAGGTCTCGCCTACCGGAACGTCATCCGGGACGGTCTTGGCCGTCACCTTCCCGCCCGTGATCGTGACGGCGACGACGCCGTCGCCGAGCTCCTCGGTCTCGAGCGTGAGGTCCGAGACGTCGAGCTCGAAACCGGGGACGTGGTTCAGGTCGACACTGTCGTCGATGAGGCCGAGCCGCTTCAGCTCCGAGTTGATGTCCTCGAGCGGTTCTCGGAGCGCGTCGCGTTCGCCAGGAGCGAGCGACTCGAGGACGCCGATCACGTCCTCGTCACCGATCGCGTCGAACAGCGCTTCCACTGCGGCCTCAGGACTCCCGGAGCCGTCGTCGCCAGTGAAGGACGTGACCGCGAACGCGCCCGCGGCCACGACGGCGACGAGCCCGACCGCGAGGGCGAGGAAGCGCCCGGTCCGACGATGCTTCGGAGGCGCAGCGACATACGGCGGGAGCGGCTCGCCCGGAAACCCACCGAACGCGCCGGGGGGCGGAGCACCGAACGCGCCGGGGGGCGGAGCACCGAACGCGCCCGGAGGCGGCGGCGGCGGCGACCCGAACGAACCGGGGGGCGGGCCGAACGAACCGGGGGGCGGCCCGAACGAACCGGGGGGCGGGCCGACGGGCGGCACCGGCTGGGTCGGGACGCCCTCGACGGGCTGGGTCGGCGGCTCCGGGGTGCTGTCGTGAGGGTCCTGCGACTCGCCGCCGCTCGAGTTGTCGCTCATCGAATCTCCTTCTGGTTCCACGCGGTGGCGACCGCACCGACTACCGCGAGCCCGCCGGCAACGATTGTGGCACTCGTGCCGAACTCCGGTTGCAATCGGGTCGAGCGCACCGCCAGAGCGCCTATGACGGCAAGCGCACCGACACCGGTTCCCAGTGCAGCGACCGCGAAGGGGCGCCGGGCCACGGCGGCCAGCCAGAGCGCGGCGACGGCCAATGGCATGAAGTACCAGCCGACCACGAGCCCGCGCTGCCACGCCGCGTTGATCAGGTCCAGACGCTCGGCCGACCGGGCCAACGCGTAACTCGACCGCGACGCCCGACCGCTGGTGGCCCAGGGCAGGAACGCGCACGCGAATACCGCGAGACAGGCCACCACCGTGAACCAATGCGCCCACTTCCGTGCGAAGCGCACCGGGACCGCGGACACGTCCGGGGAGGGTAGCGGCCCGCCCGAACGGTCGAAGGCGGGCGCGTCCCGCATGAAATCGCTGTCCACCCACTGGGCCCGGCCCCGCCGAAACGCACCGTGCACGGAATTGTCACGAAACTGTCGATTCCCACTGCTTGCGACCGGCCGGGAGCCGTTGTAACGTGATCGCAACGTTCCGATCGAGGGAACCCACCCCTCCCCCTCGATCAGACCGCCCGGAGTGCCGCCCCACACGCGAGCCGGTATGTCCGCCCGCGCCCGACTCGCGGGGGCGGCGCTTCGGGATCACCTCGGCGCGCCGGTCGCGTCGCGTTTCTCACCCCTCGAGTTCGCGGCGACCGTCGAGCGCCCGACCAAGCGTCAGTTCGTCGGCGTACTCGAGGTCGCCGCCCACGGGCAGCCCGCTCGCGATGCGAGTCACCCTGAGCCCGAGGGGCTTGAGCAACCGGGCAAGGTACATCGCCGTCGCCTCCCCCTCGATGTTGGGGTTGGTGCACAGGATGATCTCAGTCACGGCTTCGGTCCCGAGCCGAGCTAGCAGCTCCTTGACCCGCAACTGGTCGGGGCCGATGCCCTCGATCGGGCTGATCGCTCCCTGCAGGACGTGGTAGCGGCCCCGGAACTCCTGGGTCTTCTCCACCGCGACGATGTCGCGTGGCTCCTCCACGACGCACACGATGCTGGCGTCCCGCCGGCTGTCCGTGCAGATCGAGCACTCGTCGGCGTCAGCGATGTTGAAGCACCGCCGGCAGAAGCTCACCCGCTCCTTGGCCTCGGCGATCGCCCGCGCCAGACGCATGGCGTCGTCCCGCGACAGCTTCAGCAGGTGGTAGGCGATGCGCTGCGCGGACTTGGGGCCGATGCCCGGGAGTTTCCCGAGCTCGTCGATGAGGTCTTGGACCGGTCCCGCGTACAGGCTCACGCGGTCAGGCCGGCTCGGGACCGCCGAGCCCCGTGAGCCCGCCGAGCAGATCGCCGATGCCGCCGAGGTCCACGCCGCCCATCGCCGCCTTCGCGGCCTCGGCCACACGGGCGCTCAGATCGTGCAGCGCAGCGAGCACGAGATCCTCGAGCATGGCCACGTCGTCGGGGTCGACGGCGTCCTTCTTGATCGACACCGACTCGAACTCCATCGAGCCTGACGCTCTGATCTTCACGACGCCGCCCCCCGCTTGGCCCTCGTAGACCGCGCTCTGGGCCTCCTGTACCTTCTGGAAACCCGACAGCAGCCCGCCGAGATCGGGCAGATCCGGTACGGCAGGGACGTCGGGCACCTCCGGGACGCCCGGAACGTCGTCGGTCGGCATGGTCAGTCCTCCCTTTCGACCAGCTCGGCGCCGGGAAACGCCTCGGCCAGGCGGTCGAGTCCGGTGCGGTTGTCCGGTGGCGCATCACGCAGCTCAGCCGGATCGATCGCCTCGTCAACGCTGTCGTCGGCTGGCGCGGGGCTGCCGGCTACAACGGGCGGCGCGCTCGACCCGGGGTCGACCGTGAGCTGGAGCGGAACGGGGCGACCGAAGTGCGCGGCCATCGCATCCTCGACGTGGGCGCGGTACTCCTCACAGCGTGACGTGTGGATGGCGTTGGGCAGCGCGAACACCGCATGGCCGTCTTCGACGGCGGTGAACCGGCCCGCGGCATAGCGGGCTCGGGCGGGGCCGGGCAGCTTCCCGAGGATCGCGTCGCTCCACGCGAGCGTGAGCTGGTCGCGGGTGGGAAGGTCGGCGAACGACGTGGGCGGGGCGGGCGCGGGCGGCGAGGGCGGGGGCACGAGCACCGGCGCTTGCGGCGCAGGAGGCTCCAGGGTCGCAGCGGGCTTGGGCTGGCGCACCGCGCCGAGGGCGGGCCGCGACCCGGAGGTCGGGCCGGAGTCGGGCGGGGCGGACGTCGGCGCCGCTGACCCCGCCCGGCTGACGCGGCGTTCGAGACGCTCGATGCGCTCGAGCAGTGCGGCCGGCGAGTTGTCCGCATCCGGGTGGGTGAGACGGACGAGCGCGACCTCGAGGCTTATGCGGGGATCGGGAGCCTGGCGCATGTCGACGAGCGCTTCGCCCAACACCTCCAGAGCCCGGGTGATGAATGGGCGCTCGAGGCGTTCAGCGATCGCCGAAACGCGGCTGCGCTCCGCATCCGGCAGATGGTCGAGGCCGGCCTTCATCGCGGCCAGGAACACGTCACGGAGCTGACCCAGCAACGTCTCGGACAACACCCGCGGGTCGCGTCCGGAGCTCACCGCATCGTTGACGGCGACGAGGGCCCGGCCGGTGTCCCGCTCGACGAGGGCTTCGACGAGGTCGTCGAGGGCCTCGATGCGATCCACGAGCCCGCCGGCCGCCGCGACCTGCTCGAGGGCCGACAGCGTGTCACGCGCCGAGCCGCCGCCCACTCGCAGGGCGTGGGCGATGCCATCGGGTCCGACATCGAGCCCCGCGTCCTCGACGATGTGGCGGACGTGAGCCTCGAGCACGTCGGCCGGCAGCAGGTGGAACTCAAGGTGTTGGGTGCGGCTGCGGATCGTCTCGAGCACCTTGTGCGGGTCGGTCGTCGCGAGGACGAACACGACGTGACCCGGCGGCTCTTCGAGCGTCTTCAGCAGGGAGTTCGAAGCACCCGTCGTGAGCATGTGGACTTCGTCAAGGATGTACACCTTCGTCCGTCCGGGCGACCCGAGCGCGGCCTTGGTGATGAGGTCGCGCATGGCGTCCACGCCGTTGTTGGACGCGGCGTCGAGTTCGTGGAGGTCGTAGCTCGTACCGGCGTCGATCGCGATGCACGACTCGCACACGAGGCACGGCTCGCCATCCACCAGGGCCGCGCAGTTGAGCGCCTTGGCGAGGATGCGAGCCGTCGACGTCTTGCCGGTGCCTCGGGGACCGCTGAAGAGGTACGCATGACTCACCCGGCCGTCGCGCACCGCGTTGCGCAGCGCCAGCACGACGTGGTCCTGGCCCAGCACCTCGGCGAACCGCCGAGACCGGTAGCGGCGGTACAAGGCCTGATGCGCCATCGAAGCTGGACTCTACAGGTCACCCGTCGCGGCTTGGCAGGCTTCCGGAAGAGGAGAGACCGGGAAACCTGACCGCCGAAGCGAGGGCCCGAAGGGGCCCGAGCGCCGGCGAACCGGGACGGCTCGCACGCCGAGGTTGCGGCGCCCGTACGGGCGCCGCTGTCGAGAATGACACCGCTAGTCTTGTCGGGCCCGTCTTCGCACGTGGCGGTCGGGTCCTGTGCAACTGCAGGCCGTGAACCGAGTCAGGGCCGGGAGGCAGCAGCTCTCAGCGGACCCTGCGGTGTGCCGCAGATCGCCTGGCCGCCACCTGCGAAGACGGGCGTGAGGTTCCGGAGGGATGCGAGAGCGGCCGAATCGGCACGCTTGGAAAGCGTGTGTGGGGCAACTCACCGTGGGTTCGAATCCCACTCCCTCCGCTACAGGGTCGGTGGACTTCTGTGGTCGTCCACAGAAGTGCGCCGATCACTCGCTTACCAGCAGTTTCGCGGCGTGGCCATCACCGGCATCCACCCTGGTTCGCCCCCGTTGCTGTAGCGTTGCTCCCACCGTTGCTCCCATTCGAGGAGGGCGATGTGCCCAGAAGGCCGGTAGGAAAGCGGGCGAGCGCGGCGGACGGGACGGTCACCGTGCGCGGGAAAGCCGCCAACGGCGAAGGCTCGGTGTATTTCGCTGGCGACGACCGCTGGCGGGCCACGTACTGGGTCCCGGGCGAGAAACGCCCCCGGAGGGTGAGCGCGTCCACGAGAGAGATGGCGATCGCCCGCCGGAACGACAAGCTCGCCGAGCTCGCCCTCCTCCCGCCTTCGCGGCGATCGATGTCCCGCTCCACCACCGTCGCCGAGCTTGCGCAGTGGTGGCTCGAGAACGTGCAGCGCCACCAGGTGCGAGCGTCGACGTGGACCAAGGCCGAGGATCGGGTCCGCCGGATCATCGCCACACTCGGCGACGTCGAGGTCGGCAAGCTGGGAATCGAGCAGATCGTCGCCTGGCAGTCGCGCCTGCTCGAACACCTCGCTCCCAAGACGGTCGCGCATCACCGCCAGACGCTTGCCCAAATCATGGACCAGGCCCTCGAACTCGGGCTCGTGCCAGGTAACCCGGTGCGGCGGGTGAAGCCACCACGCGTGCCCCGCCCCAGTGGCCGGGCGCTTTCCCTCGAGGACACGAGGGCGCTGGTCGCCGCGGCCAGCGATGACCGGTACGGCGCAGTCGTGGCCCTGTTGTTCCTCCAGGGCTGGCGAGTCAGCGAGGCGCTCGGCCTCGCCTGGCACGACCTCGACCTCGACGCAGGCGTGGCGAGCGTTCGTCGAGCGTGCATCTACGTCGACGGCCACGGCGCCCAGCTCGGCCCGACCAAGACCGCCGGTGTTCTCGGCGACCACCAGCTCCTCCCCACCGTCGTGGCACTGCTCCGGCGCCGGAGGACGGCTCAGGCGGCAGACCGCCTGGCAGCCGGTGACGGCTGGCAGCAGCACACCTACGAAGGCCGGCACATCGACCTCGTGTTCACCACACCGACGGGCCGTCTCGTCCTCCGGCAGGCCATCACGAAGACGATCACCACCGCCGCTCAAGTCGCCGGCATCGAACCCACCAAGCTCGGCACCCACACCGGCCGGCGGTCGGTCGTCACCGCGCTTTACGCCGACGCTGGCGAGTCGATCGAGGAGATCGCCCGCTTCGTGGGGCACGCATCACCGGCCACCACCGCTGGCTACGTCCGCAGTTTGGGCACTCGCCCAGTGGCCTTCGCCCAGCGCGCCGCGCTACTACTGGACCCAGCGGTCACATCTGATCCGTAGTCAGATGCGAGGAGCACTGCTGGGTTGTGTCTGGTGCTGTTCTAGCAGGTCGCGTCGGTGCGGTCGTCTGTCTGGTCCGGCCCTGTGTGGTGCTGTTCGGCGCAGTAGATGGCCAATCGGATGGCCAACAACTTCAACGGCGAGGTTGGTCGATCCGCTCGCAGCCATCGGGTACCCGGCACACAATTGGAGGTGTCCCGGCGATCGGCCGGGATCCACATCCGGCTGCACTACGGAGAGCTCCTCACGATGACCAGTCAGCGAATGAGGGAGGATCAGCTTCCTCGCGCCTGCCAAACCGCGCGCGAACGATGGCAGGCCTGCCGCGCGACCGCTGATGGGGTTCTCGCCGGCCGGCCATCTCTGTCGCAGATCGTCGAGGCGTATCGTCGCAATCATCAGGTTGGGGCGCGCGCCGAGCTCGACTTCTACCGCCACCTACCGAGCACGCATGAAGCCCTTGCTCGGGCCGCGCGAGCAGAGCGTCCAGACGGTAAGCGTCATGACCACCAGCGGCGAATCTCCAAGCGGGCGATGCGAGTGGTGGGCAGGCGGATACCCCAGTTGAGCACCGAGGAGGTTCGAACGTTCGAGGAGCTGCTTGAGCGAGTCGAAACACTTATCGGCGCCATCGAAGGTGTGGGACGGCTGATGGTCTACGACACGAGCCTCAGGATCGGGGCAAGGGTTGGTGTGGAACCTGATCGGGTCTACCTTCATGCAGGAACCCGCGAGGGCGCACGCGCATTGGGCCTCGCGACTGACCGGGGCTTCCTCTTCATGGAGGAGCTCCCGCTACAACTTCGACGCCTCAAACCTCGCGAGGTCGAAGATCTCCTCTGCATCTACAAGGCCGAGCTGACGCGCGTGCGCCGCGCTTTTCAGTAGACGATGGACTGGCTCGACGCCCGAATTGCGGAGGGAAGGAGTTTCGTCGAGCGACTTCTCACCGCCGACGAGCATGCCTTCGCCGCCGGGTTGAGAGCGGCACTCCCTGAGCGCCCCGGGTTGTACGCCATCACGGAGAAGACCGCCCAGCCTGGTGACGTCCTGCGGGCGGGACGAGCCAGAGGAAAGGGGGGCCTTCGCCAGCGGATCTACATGAACCACTTCATGGGCAACCAGGCAGGAAACCTGCGATCCCAGCTCGTACGCGACGGAATCTGCAGTTCGCTCGATGAAACGAAGCCTTGGATCCGGGCGAACTGCCGTGTCCAGTACCTCGTGATCGACGATCTGATGCTCTTGTCTTGGGCCGAGGACTTCATGCTCGCCTCCCTCCGCCCGCGCTACTGCGACTAACTCACCCCGATTATTCACGCATGGTCTGAGGCTGGCGTTCGGTCGTCGGGTTGATCTTCGGTGCGAGGTCGAGTTCTGCGATGGCGACTAGAGGGGAGCGGCTTGGTCATCGGCGGCCGCGGGGGTGCCGGCTCGCGGGGCCCGACTGCGCGGTGTCGAACCACTATCTCGGCCGAGCCGCAGACATCGCCGTCGTCGAAGGCATCCCCATCTCGGCCCAGCACCCCAGCGTCGTGGCGATCATGGACCAGCTCGCCGCCCTCACACCGCCGATGCGACCCGACGAGGATCGGCGGACCCATCAACACCGGGCAGCCCGGTGTGTTCACCAACTCGTTTCACGCCAACCACATCCACTTCGGCTGGGACGCATAGGCCGTAGGCGGCAAGCTCCCTCGGTCAGGTGATAATGGTGTGACGGCCCACCAGCGCCAGCGCGCGGACGTCAGTTTGGGGAGGCCGAGCGCACGCCCACGCAAGCGGCGGACATTCTCCGACACACTCGGGACGCGCCGCCTCCCCGTCCCGGCTCGAACCGTCGTACGGTCTGGCTGAGGGCAGGATATGGACGTGCCAAGGCGGTCGGGTGCTGTTCGTCTGTCGCGGCAACACGTGCCGAAGTCCGCTCGCCGCTGCGCTCGCCGAGGCGAAAAGGGCTGGCCTGAAGGCCGAGAGCGCCGGGTTAACTCCCGAGAAACACGTGTCACCGCACTCAGTGGGCGTCGCTTTCCGCCGCGTCGGCACCGATCTGTCTAACCACATCCCGCGTGGCGTCGTCGGCCTCGATCTGTCGCGCTTCGACGTCGTGGTAGCCCTTGACCGCGGGGTTGGGGCACACCTGGCTGACAAGGTTGACGAAGGGCGTCTACTCGTCTGGGACGTCGCAGATCCCGCCGGAGGTCCACTGGCCGCCTACGAGAAGGCGGCCGACCAGATCGAGTCCTATCTGCAGGAGATGCAGCCATGACGGTGCCGGCCGACATCGAGCGTGCGCGCACGGACCGGGCGTGGTGCTTCTATCGCAACCTGGTCCACACCTGTTATCGGGAGGCCCGGCATCTCGGCAAGGTCGGCGACAAGGCGGCGAAGCTGGAGGTAGGTAATCCCGACCTCCAGATGGCTATGGCAAAGATTGCCAAATGGCGACAACAGCTCGAGGGACGATCGATCTTCGACAAGGTCGCGACCAAGACGTCGACGACGGCCATCCGTCAGCCGTGGCTGGACGCCGTCGCGCTAGACCTCCGCACCCTTCAGAAGCTGTTCGCCCGGCCTGGGTGGCGCGATCGGTGTGGAGGTGATCGTTGGGCCTCCATCGTCGCGCTCACCATCCGCCTCGGCGATGCGCTCGATTCCGGTAACGCTGACGCAGCGAACCGCATCTGCGATGACATCGCCAACGTCGAGCACAACACGGGAAGGCTCGTGCCTCGGAGCGTCGCCGAGCAGCAGAAGCTTCCCACCAAGTGGCCGCAAGTCTGCAGCTGACGCTTCGTCGTTCTCGGTGGACCACGAGCAAGAATCGGCTTCTGTGGCATGCTCCGCTCGACGCATAGGGCAGTAGTCGCAAGCCGTTGGTCAGGTGATGAGTACGTGAAGGCCGACGACCGCCAGCGCACCCACCCCAAGCCCTTCTGGCGGAACGTGGCAGACGATCTCGACTATGTCTTCGAGGTCATCGCGGCCGCAGACATGGGAGGTGACTGGCAGGCACTGGCGAAGGCACGACCCGTCGTTCCTGTGTAGCGGTCTTCCCCCCGACCACCAGGGGTGATTCGGCCGGTTGTCCTCCCAGGCTCCCGATCGCCGTCGGACAGTCGACGGAGTCCTCTTGGACGACACTCGGCCAATGAGCACCGGCGCATCAGTGCGGACGAGCCGCGTCCGTAGGGCATTCACTGCAGGAGAGTGGCTGGCACTCGCCGATCATGTTGCTCGCTACCCGCTTGACCCGATCGGCCGTCGGCATACGTGTCGACATTTAATGCGGCGCTCCGCGACGCACGAGTCGTCTGCGGCCGCGACGCCACCAAGGGGACGCTCCTCGGCGTGAGGCCGACGGCACTGTGGGCGGGACTCTCGTGTACTTCGCCCTCCTCGATCCGATCGGTGACACGTTGCGGCCGACGGGAGGCCGAGACGTCAAGGCGGAGTCATCGATCGAGCGAGCGCTACGGCAGTTCGCACCGAGGACGACCGTGCTGCAGCGTCGGGCCCTGTATGCGCTGCGCAACGCCTTCGCTCACGAATTCAGACTCGTCAATATCAACCGCCGCCGACCCGAATACACCTTCACCTTCGCCGTGAACGACGACGTGACAGCTCCACTCGTCCGCTGGGGAGCCCGTCGATGGGATGGAAGCCTCAACAGCACAGCGAAGAAGACAAGGACGGTGGTCGGCCTGCCCGCGGTTGGCGACTTGTGCGAAAGCGTCGTGCGGAGCGTTCGACAGCACTCGAACTCGGTGAGGCTCCGCAGTCGGGTCGAGGTAGACGAGCTTCAGCGGCGGTTCGCTTTCAGGGTCACGGAACAGCTCGACTAGCTACCACGTCGATCCGAGTCAACCGTTCTGACGGGTAGCGTCCAGCTGATGCGCAGAGCTGAGATCTCGGCTTGGGCGTACCGCGTACTCGAGCAACTCGCGGGTGGCGGCCCCCTCGAAGATGCGCACGTCGAGCTGAAGGCCGATTGGATCGATTCGGTCAAGGCAGCCCGGCGGATCGCGGGACTCGCGAACGCTGCACGGGGCGATCCGGCCCTCTGGCTCGTAGGCATCGATGAGAAGACGTCGCAGGTGGTCGGCGCCGAGCCGGTCGCGTTCGCCGACTGGTGGGAGCAAGTGCGGGTCTGCTTTGTGGACACCGTTCCCGCACCCACGGACGTCGTGGTTGAGATCGACGACACCACCGTGGTCGCCGTCAGCTTTGACACCGAGGAGGTCCCGTACGTCATAAGGAACCCGAATCACGGTCGCGTCAAGGGGGACTCTGCCGAACTCGAAGTGCCGTGGCGGGAGGGAACCGCTGTTCACTCGGCTCGGCGTCGGGACCTCCTCCGGCTGCTTGCACCACTGGTACGCCGGCCTGTGGTCGATGTGCTTGACGCCCGGATGACAGCGACGGCAAGGTCGGCTGACGCAGAGGGCCCGGCAGTTCACTGGGAGCTCGACGTGAAGGCATATGTCACTGTTTCCGTTGGCGCCGAAGTTGTCGTCCCCGACCATCGGTGTCGCGCGGCCATAATCGCCGACGATTCGGAGAGCCTTCGGTTCACCTCAGTGAGTGTCGAGTCGGCCTGGGACCGGCCTCGTACCCAGAGCCGGTTGCACCAAGAGATGTCCGGGGGTCCGTCGTGGCTTCGGTGGGACCTCCCCGATGCCGACTTCATCGTCCGCACAGGCGACCAGGCGGTCGTAAACGGGCCGGGCGGCGTGCGGATCCATGGGACCGCGGAGAGTGACCTGCCAATCCCTCTTCCCAAGGGAGGGTCGGTTGTGGCGACGATCGAACTGGTGCCAAATTTCTTGGAGCCGATCGTTCTCTCGGTTCCGCTCGGAGTCGAGAGCTGGGGTCGGGACGACCGGGACCTTGCAAGCTGGAAGCTCGCTTAGGCATGGAATCCGGTTCCCGGTGACAACGACCGGCTCTGGGTGCTCGTGGTGCCGATGCTCGGGAGTTTCTTCTCGTGCTTCTCGTCGTCGCAGGGCGGCTATCCGCCCGTCGTCCCGCCTCGGAGGTCAGGCTCCCCTCAGCTTCGGTCGGCTCGCTGCGACGAGCCCATGGCGGGCCCTTCTATCACCGCACGGTCCGGGAGCCCCGTGGCGCTCGAGCCCCGCACCACTTGCGGTCGGGGATCTCGGCGATGAACTCGCGGCGCAGCAGGTCCGGTGCGGGCGCCGCCACCTTGTCGGCCTTAGTCAGCTCCGCCAGATCGCAGGCAACCTGAGGACGGCCTTTACCCATGTCGACAGAGCCCCCGGCATCAGCGCGTGGACGATGCCGACGCGTTAGTCGGCGACGAGGGTCATGAACGGGAACAGGCCTGCAGAACCCATCGATGGGGAAGCGGCGGGAATCCCGCCCGAGATCGGACCTGTGCGCCCGGGCCAGGAGCTCGATTGGACCTCGCTGACCACCTACCTCCGGGCCAACCTCCCTGATCTCGAGGGTGAGCCGCATGTGCTGCAGTTCCCCCGGGGGTGGGCCAACCTCACGTACGTCGTCCAGTTCGGGAAACAGAAGCTCGTCGTGCGCCGGCCACCGTTCGGAAAGATCGCGCCGGGCGCGCACGACATGCGGCGCGAGTACACAGCGTTATCGAAGCTATGGCAGTACTTTCCCAAGGCACCACGAGCGTTCCTCTTCTGCGACGACCATTCGGTCATCGGCTCCGACTTCCTGGTGATCGAGTACAGAGAGGGTGTAGTGATCTGGGGCGCGATACCCCAGTCCATGCGCGGTCATGTCGACGTTGGTCGGCGCGTCGGTCTTGCCGTCGTGGACGCCCTTGCCGAGTTGCACCTCCTCGATCCGGCCAAGGTCGAGCTGGTCGAGCTTGGCCGGCCCGACGGCTTCATCGAGCGCCAAGTCGGCCGCTGGAGGAAGCGATGGCGGCTGTCGGCACCGGAGGACGCCGACCCGTTGATGACTGTCGTTGGTGACCGCCTCGAGGCATCGATGCCTCAGTCACCCCGACCCTCGATCCTGCACAACGACTACAAGTTGGACAACTGCCAGTTCGACGCCTCCGACCCGAACGAGGTGAAGTCGATCTTCGATTGGGACATGGCCACGCTAGGCGATCCCCTGGCCGATATCGGGGTGTTGCTGAACTACTGGCCCGACCCTTCCGACACGGAGGACAACCGGCCGATCGTCAACGAAGGCATGGAGGTGTTGGGTCTGCCCACCAGAGCCGAGATGGTGGCGCGTTACTCATCCAGGACGGGGCTCGACGTGGAAACGATGCCGTGGTATGAGGCGTTCGCGTGCTGGAAGCGGGCCGTGATCATGCAGCAGCTCTACACCCGGTACCTGAGGGGTGAGACCAGCGACGACCGTATGGCAGCCCATCCTGGATGGATCGACGACCTCGCCCGCCGGGCGCTCACCATCCTCGAGGATGCCGGTCGGTGAAAAAGCTCAGCGGCCTCGACGCCAGCTTCCTCCACATGGAGACGGCCACCATGTACGGCCACGTAGCGTCACTGGTGGTCGTCGACCCGAAGACGTCGCGGAGTGGCGATGTCTACGGCGATCTCCGTCGTACCTTCGAGGAGCGATTGCACATCCTCCCCGTGTACCGGCGGCGGCTGGTGGGTGACGCACTCGGCCTCGACCACCCGTACTGGGTCGACGACGCCAACCTCGATCTCGACTTCCATGTTCGCGAGATCGCCCTGCCTGCCCCCGGCGACGAGCATCAGCTGGGGGAGCAGGTCGCCCGCATCATGGCAAGACCGCTCGACCGGTCGCGGCCTCTGTGGGAGTGTTATGTGATCAGCAGGCTGGCCGACGGCACCGTCGCCATCCTGAACAAGCTCCACCACAGCACGATCGACGGCGTCTCCGGTGCCGAGCTGCTGTACGTCCTGCTCGACACCGATCCCGGGGCGGTCGGGGTGGAACCGCCAGCCGAACCATGGGAGCCGGAGCGGGAGCCGACATCACTCGAGCTCTTGGCGCGAGCCGTTCTCGGCTACGCCACCCGGCCGCGCGAGGGGCTCCGGTTGCAGCTCCGGCTGCTCCGTATGCTCGCCGACCTGTCGGGCAACCCGGCGGTACGGCAGGTGGCGATGACGGCTATCCCCGGCATACGCCGGTTCGCGCGTCTGAACCGTGCAGAGGCTGCCGATCCGCCGGCACTACCGAACCGGCCCGCGCCTCGCACACCGTGGAACCAGTCGGTCACCCCTCACCGACGGTTCGCGATGCAAACGTTGCGCCTCAGCGACGCGCAGACGGTGAAGCGAGCCTTTGACATCACGGTCAACGACGTCGTGTTGGCTCTCTGCGCCACCGCCCTTCGTCGCTACCTCGCGGACCACGGCGGCATCCCGGAAGCGCCACTGCTGGTTATGGTTCCCGTATCCGTGCGTGCGGCGGAGGAAGCAGACATCTACTCCAGCCGCGTCACCGGCGTGATCACGTCGCTGCACACGAACATCGCCGATCCGGTGGAGCGCATGCGAGCGATTCACAACTCGATGGCTGCCGCCAAGGAAGTCCAGCGAGCCATCCCAGCCGACATGCTGACCGACATCACGCACTTCGCACCGCCGACACTGTTCACGCAGGCGGTGCGGTTGGCCACGCGCGTACGGATCGTCGATCGGCTGAGCCCGCCCTTCAACCTGACGATCTCGAACGTGCCTGGACCGCGCCAACCCCTCTACTTGGGCGGCGCGCTGATGAAGCACTTCTACCCAGTCTCGATCGTGGCCGAGGGCCAGGGGCTCAACATCACCGTGCAGAGCTATCTCGACAACCTCGACTTCGGCCTCATCGCCTGCCGGGGGCTGATGCCCGACCTCTGGAACCTGGCTGATCACCTCGCCGATGCGATGGCCGAACTGCTGGTGGCAGCGCGTGAGGGTGGTGACTAGCGGGCCATGCCTGCGCGCTGCCCGGCAGGACGCCAGCTGGCGGGCGGGCGGTACACGCCACGCAGAGCGGCCGGGGGGCGGAAGCGCCGCCACACGTCATCAGGCTGGGCGAGCCGGTCGCTCACGGCGACGATGGCGCCGAGGTTGACCCCCAGGCCGCTGTGCGTCCCCACGACTTCGATGTTCTCGCGACGGTCACCGGCGGTCTCGATGCAAGCATGCCACCTCACGATCCCATCGGTGCGGGTGTAGATGGCCGTCGTCGGTACGGGCAACACTGGCCGCTGCTCCTCAGGAGGCGCGCCGAAGAAGGGGTCGTCACGGGGCCGGACGGCGTCGTACAGCCAGGTCGCGCTCGTACGATCGCGGCCGCGGAGCCGAAACGGGCTCCCCAGCGTCACCACTTGGCGAACTGCATCGGGGTACATCCGGGCGAGTTCGCGCGCGTAGACGCCTCCGAGGCTCCAACCGACGAGGCTGATCGGGACGCCGTATCGCTCGTGGAGGTCGAGGAATCGGCGCTGCATGCCCTCGACCGCCCCAGGGTGGGGCCCGACATTGAGCCCCAGGCGCCAGCCGTGTACCGAGTGACCGCGCCACTCGAGGATGCGCCGCAGCGGCAGCGTGGACCGGTCAGTGCCGGTGAAGCCCGGCAAGACGAGCACTGGGCTCCCGTTGCCGTCTCGCAGTGCGGCGAGGAACGGCAGGGCCGGGACGAGGGCGCCGTACTCGAGCACGCACAGCTGCTCGAGGGCCAGCAACCTCGACGAAGGCCGCGCTAGACCGGGCCTTGTCATCGGCGGCAGTGTAGAAGGGGTATTACCCTCCCTCGGCGGACCACCTGACGAGCGCGCCGATCTGTACCGGCATCCTCGGCGACTCCGAGTAGAGGAACATCGCGTCGTGCTGGCCTGGCTACTGCACGGGGCCTCTCAGTTCACAGCGCGCTCGTGACCGCGCCAATGCGGGGCGCGAAGCTCGTACTTCAGGATCTTGCCGGACGCGTTTCGCGGGATCGACTCGACGAACTCAACGGACGTCGGTGCCTTGTAGCCCGCCAGGTGGCGTCGGCAGTGGGCGATCAGGTCCTCGGGCGTCGGCTTCTCGCCCGGCGCTCTCACGATGAGGGCCTTCGGCGTCTCACCCCACCGCTCCGACGGGACTCCGATGACGGCCGCGTCGCTCACCCCCGGAAGTGACATGAGGACGTTCTCGATCTCTGCGGGATAGATGTTCTCGCCACCGGAGATGATCATGTCCTTCACCCGGTCGCTGATGTAAAGGTAGCCGTCCGCATCCACGTAACCGGCGTCGCCCGTATGGAACCAACCATCGCTGTCGATGACGGCAGCGGTCTCCTCTGGTCGGTTCCAGTAGCCCTTCATGACCTGCGCCGAGCGCACGCAAACCTCACCGACCTCCCCGGCGCGGCGGGGCTCGCCCCCGTTGGCGCCAACGATCCGCACCTCGACGCCGCTCATCGGCGTCCCAGCTGAGCGCAGCCGGTGCACCCTCGGGCCGGTCGGGTCGTGGTCGTCCGGGAGCAGATGCACGACGGCGCCGGTGGTCTCCGTCAACCCGTAACCCTGGATGAATCGACCTCCGAAGCGCTCCAGCGATCGCGAGAGCACGTCGACGGAGATCGGGGAGGCTCCGTAGACGATGTAATGGAGGGAGGAGAAGTCGGTCTCCTCGACGCCGGGTGTGGCCAGCAGCGTCTGCAAGACCGCCGGTACGAACAGAGCATGGCTTACCAGGTGCCGAGGGATCACGCGAAGGACCTCGTCCGGATCCACCTCGCGCAGGAGCACCGACTGGGCGCCGACGAACATGCCCACCAGCGCCCAGCCCACGCCGCCGACATGGAACAGCGGCATGGCGACCAAGTTGACGCTGGAACTCTCGAAACCCCAGTCGCGCGAGGTGTTCGGCAGCATGGCGAACAGGTTTCGGTTGGTCAACATGGCCCCCTTGGGCCGACCCGTCGTGCCCGAGGTGTAGAGCTGAAGGGCGACGTCATCCGGCATGGAAGGGGCGACCAGCGCAGCGGAGGCGGGCCGCGCAATCCACGTAGCGAACTGCTCGTAGTCGCCTCCCGGCTCGACGACGATCACCTTGTTCACAGTTGTGAGCTCGTGCTTCACCGTCTCGATGACGGGAAGGAACTCGTGACTGATGACGAGTAGCTTGGCCCAGGCGTCGTTCAGGATGTAGGCGACCTCCGGTGCCGCCAGTCTCCAGTTCACGGGCACCGTTACCGCGTTCAGCTTGCCGGCACCGAACATGACCTCGAAGAACTCCGGCGTGTTCTTCCCGAGGAACGCGACCCGGTCCTGTGCCCCGACCCCGTCACTCGCCATGGCGTTGGCCGCTCGGCTCGATCGTTCGTCCAACTCGGAGAACGTCCATGTCCTCTCGCCAGCGGTGAGCGCCCGGCTTGCGGGACGGTTGCGAGCCTGAAGCCGTACCAGCCCGGCGAGGGTGTCGGTCACAGCACCGTAGCGAGCACGTCGTTGTACTTGGCCAGCGCCTGCTCCCGCAGCTTTGGCAGATGCATCGTTGGGAACAGGTCGTCGCTCGCCTTGTAGCCCTTCAGCAATTCACGAGCGAGGGTGACCTTGTGGATCTCGGTGGCTCCGTCGGCCAGGCCCATGTGGAACGACTCGAGCATCATGGCGGCGAGGGGCATCTCGTCGGTCACGCCGAGGGCGCCGTGGATCTGGATGGCCCGGGCTGAGACGTCGTGCAGCACGGCCGGCATCTGCGCCTTCACGGCGGCGATATCGGCACGCACCCGTTTGTAGTCGTTGTACCGGTCGATCGTCCACGCTGTTCGCAGCACCAGCAGGCGGAACTGCTCGATCTGGATCCACGAGTCGGCAATCATCTCCTGGACCATCTGCTTGCGGCCGAGCACCTCTCCCTTCGTCACCCGTGAGAGTGCTCGCTCGCACATCATGTCAAAGGCATGCTTGACCAACCCGACCGTGCGCATGGCGTGGTGGACGCGGCCGCCGCCAAGCCGCGTCTGTGCTACCAAGAAGCCGTCACCCCGCTGGCCGAGGAGGTGGTCTTTCGGAACGCGCACGTCCTCGTACCGGATATAGGGATGAGAGGGGGTCTTGTGCCCGAAGACGCGGACGTTGCGCACGATGATGACGCCCGGCGTGTCCACCGGGACGACGAACATCGACATCCGCCGGTGGGCTGGCTCGTCCGGGTCGGTGACTGCCAGCACGATTAGGAACGACGCAAAGTTGGCGTGTGAGGAGAACCACTTCTCACCGTTGATCACCCACTCGTCGCCGTCGAGTTCGGCGCGTGTCACGAACTCGGTCGGGTCGGACCCGCCAGCCGGCTCCGTCATCGAAAACGATGAGACGATGTCGCCTCGCAGGAGCGGCTCGAGGTAGCGCGCCTTGAGCTCGTCGCTGCCGTAGTGAGCGAGGATCTCTGCGTTGCCCGAGTCGGGTGCCTGGCATCCGAACACGATGGGCCCCGAGTGGGTGCGTCCCAGGATCTCGTTCAGCAACGCCAGCTTCACCTGGCCGTAGCCGGGGCCGCCGAGATGCGGACCCAGGTGTGCCGCCCACAAGCCGCGCTCCTTCACCTGTTCCTGCAGCGGGGGGATCAGCCGCTGGCGCACGGGGTCCTGTATGTCCCACGCGTGCTTCACGACGAAGTCGACGGGCTCGACCTCGTTGGTCACGAACTGTTCAACCCAGTCGAGTTCCTGCTGGAATTCGGGATCCGTCTCGAAGTCCCAACTCATCGGTGTGCCTCTTCTTTCTGGCCCAGCGACGCGACTGCCGCCGAGTCCAGGTACTCCTCGAGCCGCGTGATGCGGCCGTCCTCACCGAAGCGGAGCACGACGCAGACGTCCGCGGTCACGTCGGGAGCGCCTGGGTGGGAGAACGTCACGGTGTGCTGTTCGCAAACGGCGTCTGGGCCCACCACCCGGCGGACGTCGCTGTAGGTCCACGGGCCGAGCGCGGCATACATGCGGCTGAGGCGGGGGAGCGCGTCGATGAACGGGCGCTCGACGCCGTCGGCGTTCTGCCACAGGACTGCGTGCTCGGCGATGACCTTGCCCGCGCGCTTCCAGTCGCCGGCCTCCGAGGCAGCGAAAAACTCGTCGACTGCCTCCTCTAGGCCACCAGGCGTGGTGTCAGCCATCGCTCCCCCTCCGTGCTCGGGTTCCACCATAACTGAAGTTGACATCAAGATCAATATATTGGTACAGTCGCCGTGTGAAGAGGGCGTCGGCAGCGCCGGGGATCGATGCGCCCTCGGCGGGTGCCTGGATCGAGCGGCATGCCGGCGCGGAACCGCCGCTGGGCTTCGAGCCATTTTCCGGCGGGCACTCCAACCTGACCTTCCGAATCGAGGACGAGACAAGGCGCCGGTGGGTGCTGCGGCGTCCCCCGCTCGGCCACGTACTCGCGACGACGAGCCGGGAATGCCTGCCTGAGGACCGACCTGCCGGGCTTCCCGTCGCGCGAGGAGTTGGCGGTCCGGTACTCGTGCCGGTCGGGCTCGACGTCTCGGACTCTCCTCCTACATCGCCTTCGGACACCGGAAGATCGCGTGCATGTCCGAGGGTGTGTTCTCTCGTGTCCGTGCCGGGGTCATTGGGGACGGCGACGTGGCCATGGGGCTTGCTCGCACGCCACGCGGCGGCGCGAGCCGAAGAGGCGCACCGAATCCTGCGGGAGCGCTGAGCGCTGGGTTAAGGGAGGTCTGCCATGGCAGAGCGAGTGACGGACTCGGGCACGATCGGCGGGACGCTGCTCGACCATGCATCCGAGCGACCTGGTGAACCGGCGGTCACGACCGGCGACGGCACCACGACCTACGCACAGCTGGCGGAGAATGCGAAACGCGCCGCTGCCGCATTGCGAGCGGCAGGGGTGCAGCGTGGAGACCGCGTCGCGATCCTGGCCCGCAACGGTCTCCCGTATGTCGAGCTCACGTTTGGCGCCTCGTTGGCAGGCGCGGTGCTCGTCGGACTCAACATTCGGCTTTCGGCACCGGAGCTGGCCGACATCATCGGCGATGCCGCGCCCGTCCTCGTCTTCGTCGAAGACGAGTGGGAGCACCTCCTCGCCCAGACGCCGGATGTGCCCACGCTCGTGTGGCTCGACCGCGAATACAAGCACTGGCGGTCGTCTGGGTCCGATGGCTTCCACGTACAGAGAGGCGATCCCGACGCCGTTGTCCTCCAGATGTACACCGGTGGCACGACCGGCCGGGCGAAGGGCGTCATGCTGCTCGAGCGCAACGTCGTCGCCAACGTCAGGGCCGTCTCGCAGGTCTGGCTGATGGACGCAGCCACCCGTACCCTGTCCGTACTTCCCCTCTTCCACGTGAGCGGCACCGGCTTCGGGTACTCGACCCTGTACGCGGGCGGCGAGCTGGTCCTGCCGCGCGAAGCCACGCCGCCGCTCATCCTCCGCGAGATCGCCGAACGGCGCATCAGCCACAGCGCGCTGGTCCCCTCGATGATCGCCCAACTGCTGATTGACCCTGCGTGCGGCACCACAGACCTGTCGAGCCTGCGGGTGCTGGTCTACGGCGCGGCTCCTTCGGCCGGCACGACCATCGGGGAGGCGATGCAGCTCCTGCCCAACTGCGCCTTCTTCCACGGCTACGGCTTGACCGAGACGTGCGGAGGGATCGCCTGCTCGCCGCCTCACTACTTCGGCGACGAGGACGACGGCAAGCACGGCAGCGTCGGCCAGGCGATTCCGACCTACGACCTCAAGATCGTCGACCGGGACACGCTCGAGGACCTGCCCCCGGGCAAAGACGGAGAGGTATGGGCTCGCGGCCCCCAGAATACGATCGGCTACTGGAACCGGCCGGACGAGACCGCCAGTTTGCTCATGCCCGACGGCTGGCTCCGCACCGGCGACATCGGCGTGATGGACGAGGACGGCTACCTCTACCTCAAGGACCGCCTCAAGGACATGATCATCACCGGCGGCGAGAACGTGTACTCAGTCGAGGTCGAGAACGCGCTCGTGGCCCACCCGAGCGTGCTCGAGGCGGCCGTATACGGCGTCCCCGACGAGCGCTGGGGCGAAGCAGTGTGGGCGACTGTGAGCCTCAAACCCAAACACGAGGCGAGGGCCGAAGAGCTCATCGCGTTTACCCGTGAGCGGCTCGCCCACTACAAGTGCCCGAAGGTCGTCGAGGTCGTCGACGATCTCCCCAAGAGCGGTAGCGGCAAGATCCTCAAGCGGGAACTGCGCGACCAGCACCTCAGCGGCGCCCGCTAGCGCGGTGCATGCACGACCCCAAACCCGGTGGTTCCTTCGGAGAAATATTTTTGACATCGACGTCAACTTCGAATATGTTGGGCAGGGCCGGCACACCGCTGCCGTGTCCCAAAGGGGGAACCCATGGCCCGATTGACCCACCGGCCTTCCCTGATCATCCTGGTGCTCCTCGCACTGATCGCCGGCGCGTGCGGCAGCGACGACTCCTCCGACGTTGGCGCCAGGGACACCTCGGGAACCGACACCACGGCGGCGTCGTCCGGCCAGCTCGACGACAGCGACCCGGTCAAGATTCTGTTCGTCGCAGGCGCCACCGGGCCCACGGCGGCAAGCGTCGCCGACGCGAAACTGGGCATCGAAGCCTCGATAGCGGACATCGAGTCGAGGGGCGGCATCCTCGGCCGGACGATCGACTTCGAGGTGCTCGACACAGGTGGCGACCCGACCCAGGCGGTCAGCGTCTTCCAGCGCTACCTGTCAGAGAACGACTCCCCCGACTTCGTGATTCCTGGCATCTCCAGTGCCGAGGCGCTCGCCCTGGTGCCGCTGCTGACCCGGGAGAAGATCGTCAGCATGAACAACGCAGCGAACCCGGCCCTCAACAACCCGGACGAGTACCCGTACCACTTCGGTTACTCGGCGACCGCGGAAGGTCTCCAGAGCGGTCTTCCGGGCCAGCTCGAGGAGATGGGCGTCGAGAAGCTCGCCGTGATCGTTCCGAACAACGCCTACGGCACATCAATCGCCGATGCCGTGAAGAACGTCCTTGCTGACACCGGTGTCGAGACGACCGTCGAGTTGTTCAACCCCGAAGACCTCGATATCTCTGTCTCGTACGAGCGAGCGATCTCGGGCCACCCGGACGCCGTCTTCTTCGAGGCCATTGGCGACATCACCCAGCGTCTGGTGGAAACACGCCTTGCCGTGGATGCCACCGACATCCCGACCATCGCCGGTTTCGGCATCTCGAGTATCGGGGGCGGCCCCGCCGACTGGGCGGACCCGGCCGCGCTCGAGAACCTCGTCATGCAGGTCTTCCGGTTCCAGGTCTTCACGGCGCCCGAGGACTACACGGACGTCCAGCAGCGGTTCTTCAAGAACATCGACGCCAAGGGAGGACTCACCAGCAACGTCCTCACGCCCGGCCTGTTCTGGGACGTGGCACAGGTGCTGGCCGCCGCCGCCAACGAGGCCGGCTCCACCGACGCCGACGCAGTCAAGGACGTCCTGGAAAGCGACTCCTTCGAGTTCCCGGAGCTCATGATGTGGACGCAGCACGGCTACACCGCCGACCGCCACTTCCCGGACCCGGCGCCCGAGGACTTCACCACCATCACGCCGGGCCCGATGGTCAACGGCATGTTCAAGAGCGGCGCCTGACCGGCCCATGACCGTCATCTGGTCGGGACTCGCCGTCGGAGCGGTGTACGCCCTGGTCGCCTACGGCTACAACCTGTCGTGGGCGTGTTCCGGTGTCCTCAACTTCGCCAACGCCCACTTCATCATGCTCGGCACGTTCTTGGCGGCATGGGGGCTCACCGAACTCGGCGTGCCGCTCATCGTGACGTTCCTGCTGTGCGCGGCGATTGGTGGAGTCGTCGGCCTGGTCGAGGAGAGCATTGCGATCGCACCCATGCGGTCGCTCAGGTTGCACCGGGGCGCCGGCGGGCACGGTGAGCTGGTGACGACCGTCGGGGCGGCGACGGTGATCACCGGGGTGGCATTCCTCATCTGGGGGTCCGACCCCAGGCCGGTGCGGCTGCTGAGCGACAACACCCGCGTCCACGTCCTCGGCGGCGGCGTACGGAAGACCGATCTCCTGATCATCGCCGTGGCGGTCGTCGTCGGCATCGCGCTTCACGTCTGGACACGACGCAGCCGGGTCGGCCTCGCCAGCCTCGCCCAGAGCGAGGACCGGGACGCGGCGATGCTCCAGGGGATCAACGTGAAGCGGCTCTCGTCAGGCGGCTTCGCCGCCGCCGGCGCCCTCGGGGGGATCCTCGGACCGATCGTCGGAGCAAAGACGCTGGCGGTCGTCACCATCGCCCTCGTGCTGGCCATCAAAGGCTTCGTTGTGCTGACGCTCGGCGGCGTCGGCAGTCAACTCGGAGCGCTCTTCGGCGGCGCTGCCCTCGGTGTTGCCGAGGCCATGACGGCCCGGCACCTGGGACCCGACTACCGCAACATCGCCGTATTCGTCATCTTCATGCTCGTCCTCCTCGCCCGGCCGCAGGGTCTCCTCGGGAGGGGGGAGGGGCGAGTCGTATGACGATGGGCCGCGTCGCGCGCTTTGGTGGCCGCGTCCGTCCGCTGCGCCTCGCTGCCGCGGTCGCCGTGGTCGCGTTGGGCCCGACACTCGGCCTCAACCGCTTCTGGACCCGGCAGGTGATCCTCATCGCCATCCTGTCGCTGATCGTGAGCGGGCTGAATCTCACGTTCGGCTACGCCAGGGAACTGGCCCTCGGTCAGGCGGCCGTCTACGCCACCGGCGCATACCTCACGGGCTACCTAGCCAAGAACGTGGTCAACGACATCGGCCTGCTCGTCATCGTGTCGTGCGCCGCGGCGCTGCTGATCGGGTTGATCACGGGCGCCCCCGGCGTGCGGCTCGGCGGCTGGATGCTCGCGATCAGCTCGTTCTTCCTCGTGCTCCTGATCCCGGACGTCGTCAACGTCATCGGCGACCCGATCGGGAGGTTCGACGGCCTGTCGGGCATCCCGCTGCCGAAGTTCTTCGGCCACGAGCTGACGACCAACGCGTTCTACGGCTTCGTCGTCGTGACGGCCGGCCTGTGGCTCGTGCTCCTTTCGAATCTCGTCAACTCCCCTCGGGGCGCGGAGTTCAGGGTGCTCGGCGCGGGGCGAACACTTTCGGCGTCGCTCGGCGTATCGATCTACGGCGTCAAGCTGCGGGCGTACGCGATCGGGGCTGCGCCAGCTGGCATCGCCGGCTGCCTGTTCGCCTACTTGGACGGGTTCGTTTCGCCGTCGTCGTTCGGCCTGAGCATCGCCATCGCGATCCTCGCGGCCTCGGTGCTCGGCGGCGCGCAAACCGTCTATGGCGCGGTCCTCGGCTCGACGCTCCTCCAGCTCGGCCCCCTCGGCAGCACCGCCTTCGAGGATTACGCGCTCGTCGCCTACGGCACGTTCCTTGTGTTGGGCGGCGTCCTGCTGCCGAAAGGCCTCGCGCCCCTGCTCCGCCGGCTCGTCGGGCTCGGGCTCGGCGCGGCCGGCGTGGGCCACCGCAGGCGGATCGCCACCGGAGCTCCCGGCGACCGCACGCTGCCGAGGGTTCCCGGCAAGGAGCTGGGTGTCGAGGGCGTCTCCAAGAGCTTCGGCGGCGTGGTGGCGCTTCAGTCCGTTTCACTGACCGCCGCACCGGGCAAGATCACCGCCCTTATCGGCCCAAACGGGTCGGGCAAGACGACGCTGCTCAACGTCGTGTCCGGCTACTACCCGTCCGACGCGGGGAGCGTCCGCCTCGACGCCACCGACATCACCCGCCTGCCGGCCCACCGAAGGTCGCGCATCGGCGTGGGCCGGACGTTCCAGACCCCGATCATTCCCGAGGACCTCACGGTGCGGGAGGTGGTTCGGACCGGCGCACTGTCCGGCGAGGTCAGTACGGTCGCGACGATGCTGCGCCTCCCGTCCTACAGGCGGCGCCAGCGCGACGCCGCGGCCGCGGTCGAGCGCATTCTCGCGGCGCTGGGCCTTGAGCAGAGGGCGGACGACGAAGCGGCCTCGCTGCCGCTGGGCACCCGCCGCCTGGTCGAGCTGGGCCGGGTGCTTGCCCTGGGCCCGGCGGTCATGCTGCTCGACGAAGTGGCCTCCGGTCTCGACCAGGACGAGGTGCAGGAACTGAGCGTCGTCCTCCGCCGCCTGCGTCACGCGGGAGCGACCATCCTGCTCGTCGAACACAACTTCGATCTCATCGGGGCGATCGCCGACCACGTCGTCGTCCTCGCCGAGGGCAAGCTGCTCGCGGCCGGGACAGCCGCCGAGATCGCGGCCGACGAGGCCGTGCGCGCCGAGTATCTGGGGGAGGCGCCGACCGAGCGCCCCGAGCTCGAGGCAACCGAGCTGCACGAGACCGAGCATGCCGTCGCAGACAGAGCGCGGCGATGAGCACACTGACGCTCTCAGGAATCACCAGTGGCTACGGCGACATCACCATCATCCGCAACCTCTCGCTCGCCGCCGAATCAGGAAAGCTCGTCGCTCTCCTCGGCAGGAACGGCGCGGGCAAGACCACCACGCTGCGCACCGTCGCCGGGCTTCTCCGCTCGTCGGCCGGCACCATCACGCTCGACGACCGCAACATCACGGCCCACCCGCCGTACCAGCGGGCGTCGGCCGGAATCGCCTTCGTACAGGAGGGCAAGCGGATCTTTCGGGCCCGCACAGTCGAGGAAAATCTCGTCCTCGGTGCATTCGCCACCCGCCTCAAGCGGCGCCAGCTCGGCGACCGTCTCGAGGAGGCCTACGACCGCTTCCCGATCCTGCGCGGGCGGAGACAGATCTCGGCGGGCGCGCTCAGCGGTGGGCAACAGCAGATGCTCGCGATCGCGCAGGCGCTGATGCGACACCCATCGGTGCTACTCCTCGACGAGCCCTCAGCCGGCCTCGCCCCGACGATCGTGGCCGACGTCTACGAGGCGATCGCGCGCCTCCGCGACGACGGACTCACGATCGTGCTCGTGGAGCAAGCCGTGGGTTGGGCCACCTCCGTGGCGGACCACATTGTCGTCATCGAGCTCGGCCACCCGATCTACGACGGCGTGCCGGTCGGCCCCGATGCCGAAGCCGCCATCGAGCGACTCCACCTCAGGAGCGAGCTGGCTCCAGAGCCGACGGGAAGCTCGTAATGGCCGACCTGGACTTGGCCAAACTCGCGCGGGAGGGAGAAGACGTCCTGCGCACTGCGCTCCGCTCCTGGCTGGCGGAGCACCGCCGGCCAGAGCTGGATGGCCTCGAGGGCTTCAGGCTGTACGAGTACGACGGCGACCGCGAGCCGACCATCACCGACGAGTACGGCGACGATGTCGCGGCGGCATACCGGGCATGGGAGGCCGACCTCCTTGCCGTCAACCTGATCTGTCCCCACTGGGACGTCGAGTTCGGTGGGCTCGGGTTCGGCCCGGTGGAGATGGCGATCGTCGATCGAGAGTTCGCCCGCGCTCGCATGCCCCGAGTGCTTCGAGGCATGGGCGAGGTGATGTTCGGGCCCACCCTGGTGCGGCACGGGACCCGGGAGCAGCAGGAGCGATACCTGCCGCGGATCATCACCGGCGAGGACCGCTGGTGCCAGGGCTTCTCCGAGCCCGACAGTGGGTCGGATCTGGCTAGCCTGAAGACGCGCGCCGTCATCGACGGCGACGAGCTCGTCATCAACGGCCAGAAGGTGTGGACGTCCGGAGCCACCCGGGCGAACATGATCTTCCTGCTCTGTCGCACCGATCCGGCCGCACCGCAGCATCGTGGCATCACCTATGTCGTGATGCCGATGTCGACGCCGGGCATCGAGGTCCGTCCGATCCGCCAGATCTCAGGGACGTCGGAGTTCTGCGAGACCTTCTTCAGCGACGCCCGTGCCCCGCTCGACAATGTGGTCGGTGAGCTGGGGGAGGGATGGCGCATCGCCAACTCCACCCTCGCCAACGAGCGCAACAACCTCTTGACTGAGTGGTGCATCCAGTTCGAGCGGGATATCGAGAATCTCTTTGCCGAAGTTCGAGCCAACGGGTATCTCAGCTCGCAGGTGATGCGCCACCGGCTCGTCGACGCCTACATCGACCACCGGTTGCTGCAGTGGCAGAACGACCGGCTGCTGGAGGCGGCCCGCTCTGGCGTGTCCGCTGGTCCGATTGAGCTCACCTCGAAGCTGTTCTGGAGCGAGGCCCACACCCGCTTGGGCGAGGTTGCGGTCGATGCGCTCGGCCCCGCGTCGACGGTGCGCCCCGCCGGTTCGGCCTACCAGGTCTCGCGCTGGCAGGACCGCTTCCTGTGGAGCCGTGGGCTGACCATCGCCGCAGGCACGAGCGAGATCCAGCGCAACATCATCGCCGAGCGGGGCCTGGGACTGCCTCGTGAACCCCGGTAGGAAGGAATTGACCGTGGACGAGTGGACATCCGGACCGGTACTGCGCAGCGTCGACGAGGGCCTCCTCCTCGTCATCTTCAACCGACCGGACCACGGGAACGCGTGGTCGTGGGACCTCGAGCAGAAGTACTTCGACACTCTCGAGGAGGCGGCTGACGATCCCGCCGTGCGCGCCATCGTTGTCACCGGCGCCGGTCGCAGCTTCTGCGTGGGCGCCGACATGAACACCGTCGAAGAAGAATTGGAGACCGGCCCCCGGCGCAAGATGACGCTTCCGCTCACCGTGCCGAAGCCGATCGTGGCGGCGATCAACGGAGGGTGCGCCGGCGTGGGGCTCGTGCAGGCGTTGATGTGCGACGTTCGGTTCAGCGCCCCGAACGCCAAACTCACCACGGCGTTCGTGCGGCGCGGCCTCGTGGCCGAGCACGGCATCTCGTGGCTGCTCCCGCGCCTGGTGGGCCCGGCGCGGGCCATGGACCTCCTCCTCTCTGGCCGCGTGGTCACCGGCGCGGACGCCGCCACGATGGGCCTCGTGAACGCAGTTGCCGACGACCCACTGGCCGCGGCACGTGGCTATGCGCACGACCTGGTGACTTGGTCGTCCCCGACGTCCATGGCGGTGATCAAGGGTCAGGTCTACGCCCACCTGGATCTCGACGCCGATGCCGCCCTCGAAGAGTCCGACCGCCTCACCGAGGAGTCCTTCGATCGGGTGGACATCAAGGAAGGCATCGCCAGTTTCCTGGAGAAACGTGAGCCGCGATTCCCGCCGCTCGGCCGCTGACCCTTCAGCCTTTGGTGCCGCTGGCTGCCTTGGTGCGACGGGTGGGGGCAGGACGCTCCTTGATCCCGAGCGCGTTGGCCCACAGCCGGGTGAGCTGTTCGACGGCCGTCTCGAAGTCGAAGGTTTCGTGGAGTCCGAACATCAGATACGCGAAGCGCGTCGCCATGTGGCTCAGCGCATGGGCGGCGTAGGTCGGCTCGATCTTCGGGTCCGCCAGGCCTTCCGCCTGCCACCGTCGGAGCGCCTGCTCGACGCGCGCGACGAAGTGCTCGTTCCCCCACGCGCGGACCATGTGGCTGAACTCGTTGTCGAACGCCGCCACCTGCTCCCAAAGGGCCAGCAGTGCGGCGTTGTCGCGGTAGACCTCGAGATACCGGCGGTTGGCGGCCTCGATGGCGGACCAGGGGTCGTGGTCAATGTCACGGAGCTCGGGCCGCTCGAGGATGGTGGCCTGCACGTCCAGGAAGACCTCCCGGAAGATTTCTTCCTTCGAGGTGAAGTAGGTGTAGAACGACCCGTGGGCGACTCTCGCCTCCTCCGCGATGTCGGTGATGCGTGCGCCGAGGAAACCGTCGCGCTCGAACACCCTCCGGGCGGCGACGAGGAGTTGCTGGCGTGTTCGCACGCCCTTCGCCTTCAGCGCCGCGGGAGCGACCGGCTCCTCGCCGTTCGTCGACCCGGCGTGTGCGTTGCCCTTCACGAATCCTCCCAACGCGGCAGCATCCTGTCCAGAGTACAGGATTCGAACTTGACGTCAACATCACAATTCGAGTTGGATGCCGAAGGAAGTCTGCCAGCGCCGAGGGGGATCTCATGAGCAACGCGTCTCAGGGCACGTCCGGCGTGCAACTCACCATGGACCTGCGCGGCAGAGCAGCGGTCGTGACGGGCGGCTCCCGTGGCATCGGTCGCGCGATCGCCTTCGCCTTCGCCGCCGCGGGGGCCGACGTCGTCGTGTCGTCTCGCAAGCAGCACGACCTGGAAAGGGTCGTCGACGACGCCAAGGAAGCCGGCCTCCCGGGCCGCGTCGTGGCATTCGCCGCCAACGCCGGAGAGCCCGAACAGGCGGCGGCGTGTATCGAGGCCGCCATGGACGCCCTCGGCTCGGTCGACATTCTCGTGAACAACGCGGCGACGAATCCGTACATGGGCGACCTCCAAGGTCTCGATCTCCCCCGGGCCGAGAAGACCTTCCGCGTCAACCAGTACGGCGTCGTCTCGTGGGCGGGCCTCGCATGGCGGGCGTGGATGGCCCGGCACGGAGGCGTGATCATCAACATCGCCTCCGCCGGCGGCTTGACCGTCGACCGCGGGATCGGTTTCTACAACTCCACCAAGGCCGCGGTGATCCACCTCACGCGCCAGCTCGCCGTGGAGATGGCCCCACACGTCCGCGTCAACTGCATCGCGCCGGGGTTGGTGAAGACCGACATGGCCCGGGCGCTCTGGGAGCCCCGCGAGGAAGAGCTCGCCCGTCGCATGCCGCTGAAACGACTCGGCAAACCGGAGGATGTCGCGGGCGCCGCGCTGTTCCTCGCCAGCGACAACGCCTCGTGGATCACCGGCCAGACACTTGCCGTCGACGGCGGGGCGCTCGTCGCACCGCTCGTGGAGGAGTGATGGAGTACCAGGACATCATCTACGACGTGAGCCACGCGCCCATCGGGCGGCTGACCCTGAACCGGCCCGACCGGCTGAACGCGTACACGTCGCAGATGTGCCGGGAGATCCTCGACACGCTCGACCGCTACGGCCGCGACGACAGCTGCCGCGTGCTCGTCCTCACGGGCGCCGGACGTGGGTTCTGCTCCGGAGGCGACGTGCGATCCACCGATGAGGTCGAGGAGGCCGCCGGCCGCCAGCTGGGCCAAGGCATGATCATGCGGGAGTCGATGCACGCCGTGAACCTCGCGCTGCACCGCCTCGACAAGCCGGTGATCGCCATGATCAACGGCCCCGCGGTCGCGGGCGGCCTGACGCTGGCGCTCCTGTGCGACCTGCGCATCGCCGCCGCCTCGGCCCGGCTCGGCGACACGAGCAGCGTGGCGGGGCTCCTGCCCGACGAGGGCGGCGCCTGGGTCTTCCCGAGAGCCGTGGGTCTCGAGGCGGCGCTGCGAATGACGTGGCTGCATGAGGTCTATGGCGCGGAGGAGGCCCAGAGGCTGGGGCTGGTCGGAGAAGTCGTCCCGGACGATGAGCTCGAGGCGCGTGTCCTCCAGGTCGCGACGGCCATCGCGGCCGGCCCGCCGCTCGCGATCCGACTCGCCAAGCGCATGATGCGGCGAGCGCAAGAGCTCACGTTCGAGCAGGCGCTCGGCGACGCAGAGCTGGCGGTGCACTTCCTCAACGCGACCGCCGACGTGCAGGAAGGCGTGGCGGCGTTCATCGAGCGCCGCCCGGCGGTGTTCGAGGGCCGATGACCGCGACGCCGGGACGCCGGGTGCCCGTGGCCGAGGGGATCTTCACCTGGCCGTCCGCCGACCCGCGGCTGATCGGCAGCCGCTGCTCGACGTGCGACACCACCACGTTCCCCAAGCAGCGGTCGTGCCCGTGCTGTGCAGCTTTCGACGTCGAGGAGGTGGTGCTCCCAAACGAGGGGACGCTCTGGAGCTGGACAGTGCAGACGTTCCGCCCCAAGCCGCCCTACCAGGGTCCTGAGCCGTTCGTGCCCTACGGGGTCGGCTACGTGGAGCTTCCCGGCGCGGTCATGGTCGAGGCCCGGCTGACCGAGGCCGATCCCGATCGGCTTCACATCGGTGACGCCATGCGGCTGGTGCTCCTGCCGTTCCGGACCGACAGCCAAGGACGCGACGTGGTCACCTTCGCGTTCGAGCGGATGTGAGGAGGGTGCCGTGGCAGATGTGGCGATAGTCGGCATTGGGATCCATCCCTTCGGCCGACACGAGGGCGTCTCGGGCCGGCAGCAGGGCGTCGTTGCGGCGCGCGCGGCCCTCGCCGACGCCGGCATCGGCTGGCGCGAAGTGGAGTTCGCCTTCGGGGGGAGCGACGCCGCCGGCAACGCGGACGCAATGGTGACCGACCTTGGGCTCACCGGGCTCCCCTTCATCAACGTGACCAACGGGTGCGCCACCGGCGGTAGCACGCTGACGCTCGCCGATCGGACGATCCGCTCCGGCGCACACGACATCGGCCTCGCCGTCGGGTTCGACAAGCACCCGGCCGGTGCGTTCAACCCGGACCCTGAGCTGTACTCGCTGGACCCGTGGTACGGCGAGACCGGGCTCATGCTCACCACGCAGTTCTTCGCCATGAAGATCCAGCGGTACATGCACGACTACGGCATCAGCGCGTCGACCCTCGCCAAAGTCGCAGCGAAGGCATACCGCAACGGCTCGCTCAACCGGAACGCATGGCGGCGCCAGCCCCTCACCGAGGAAGAGATCCTCGCGTCGCCGATGATCAGCCATCCATTGACGAAGTACATGTTCTGCTCGCCGGCGGAGGGCGCAGTCGCCTTGGTGTTGTGCCGGGCAGATCGGGCCGGCGAGTACAGCGACACCCCCGTGTACCTGCGGTCGGCGGTGCTGCGGTCGCGGGGCTTCGGCTCGTTCGAGGTCTTCGCTCCGAGCCTTGCGCTGGAGCGCGGCGGTGCGCCGACCGTGGCCGCCGCCGGCGCGGCATTCGAGGCAGCCGGCATCGGCCCAGACGAGGTCGATGTGATCCAGATCCAGGACACCGAGTCGGGCGCCGAGGTGATGCACCTGGCCGAGTGCGGGTTCTGCGAGCACGGCGAGCAGGAGAAGCTCGTGCGCGACGGGGCCACCGAGATCGGCGGTGCGCGTCCCGTCAACACGGACGGCGGCTGCCTGGCGAACGGCGAGCCGATCGGCGCGTCCGGACTTCGCCAGGTCTACGAGACCGTCCTGCAGCTCCGCAGGCAAGCAGGAGAGCGGCAGGTGCCCGGCAACCCGTCAGTCGGGTTCACCCACGTGTACGGCGCGCCGGGCGTCAGCGCCTGCACCGTCCTTTCACGCTGACCGGCGGACGAGGAACAGGAGGATGCCGCGTCCGACCATAGGCCGCTTCCGTGTGGAGGCGCGGACCTGGCTGGCGCGCAACGCTGAGTTACGGGACGAGCACGGCGACGACACGCCGGCGTCATACGCGATCTTCCACAATCGGACCCCCTGGACGAGCGTGCCCTTCTCGAGGCCGCTGGCGCGTGGCAGCGGCGCGAGCTGGAGGCGGGCTACGGCGCGATCGCATGGCCGGTGGAGCATGGTGGCGCGGGCCTGCCGCCCGAGTACGAACACGCCTTCCGCGAGGAGGAGCAGGCGTTCCGTGCGCCACCGACCACCGACCTGGTGACCGTGACACTGGAGCTGGTCGGCCCGACGATCCTGGTGCACGGCGACCACCACCAGCGGGCCAGCTTCCTGCCGCCGATCCTCCGGGGTGAACTCCTCCTCGTGTGCCAGCTCTTCTCCGAGCCCAGCGCCGGCAGCGACCTCGCGTCGCTCCGGTGCCGGGCCGAGCGCAGCGAGGGCGGGTGGCTCATCAACGGGCAGAAGGTCTGGACGTCGGGGGCCCGCTTCGCCGACTACGGCGAGCTCATCGCGCGCACCGATCCGACGGGCGGCCACGGCCGTCTGACCGCCTTCCTGCTGCCGATGGACTCGCCCGGCGTGGAGATCCGTTCGATCCGCCAGATGACCGGCGGCGCCTCGTTCAACGAGGTGTTCTTCACCGACGTCTTCATCCCCGACGAGCTGCGACTCGGCGACGTCGGCCATGGATGGGCGGTCACCTTGACCACGCTCGGCTTCGAACGGGCCAGCTCGGGCTCCGGCACGGCACGTACCGGCGGTTCGTTCGCCGATGCGCTGCGGGTGGCGGCCACGCTCGGACGAACCGCTGACCGATCGTGCGCCAACGCCTGGCCGCTCTGCACACGACCACGAGGGCCCAGGAGCTGCTCGCCGCCCGTGTGGGCGAGCTGGCCAGATCAGGGAGGCTCGGATTCGAGGGTTCGCTGCTCAAGCTGCTCTGGGTCCGGAACCTGACCGCGACATCGAGCCTCATGTCGCTGCTGCTCCGCCCTCATGCGGGGGGCCCACGCGCCGCTGCGAATCCACGACCTCTCAAGCCAGACCGGGTGTTACGACTTCGCCCTCGAGGTACGGCGCTAAGGGCTCGAGGTGCGCTGCGTCGGGGTAGCGAGCGACAAGGCCGACTCTGACGCGCCAGATCGCCGGTTACGGGTGGGTTCTCGAGCCGCGTGTTGCCGTCGACGGTGGACGGTCGGTGCGCCCTCGATCCGGCGTTACCGGGACACGTCGTGGCGTCTTGGGGAGCGCGCGTTATGGGTCGGTATGTGTGTCACGCGCGCGGCCCTCACGGCCAGCGCACCTCGACTATCCGGCGCTATCGGGCGGCTTCGTGGGGCGAGCTTCGGTTCAAGGGCCGGTCTGCTGGTGTTGCCGCCGGCGAGACACGGGGGTGCGGGTATGACGGGCGGCTACTGCGGTATGTCTGGCGGTGGCAACTGGAACGTGCGCTCGGCCTCGGCGGACTTCACTCCAGGGATGTCAGCGAGCTCGGCAACGACATCCGGG
>Ga0137375_10000134_pt1 | contig 68864 bp, 46 predicted proteins | sample SagtaG_24_FD_104936 | JGI IMG/M metagenome (GOLD analysis project Ga0137375, IMG submission 104936) | Vadose zone soil microbial communities from Sagehorn Ranch, Mendocino, California, USA - Sage1_R_113_16 metaG | ecosystem: Environmental > Terrestrial > Soil > Vadose zone | place: USA... | reverse complement strand
TGGGGGCGAGGAGCCCGCTGGCGCTGGCATGGCATGGAGGCCGCGACCATGCCTGGCTGGTGCAACGGCAGCGCCGGCCACCTCTTCCTCTGGACCCAGGCGGCCGAGATGCTCCACGAGCCGCGCTGGCGCGACCTCGCCGAGCGGACCGCCTGGAACACCTGGGAATCGCCCGACACCGTCAGCAGCCTCTGCTGCGGCCTCGCCGGCCGCGCCTACGCCCTCCTGAGCCTCTGGCGCAAGGGTGGAGGCCCCGAATGGCTGAAGCGCGCCCGCACCCTCGCCAACCGGGCCGCCCGCATGAATCTGGATACCGAGACCCCCGACAGCCTCTACAAAGGAGCCATGGGCGTGGCCGCCCTGGCCGCCGATCTGGCGAGGCCCGAGCAGGCTGCGATGCCGCTGTTCGAAGAAGAGGGTTGGTAGCCCCTCACTTCGGCGCCACGCTCAGGATCTTCGCGATCTTCTTCGCATCCTCCGGCAGCAACCCTGCCGCGGGCAGCCGGGGGACCAGCCGCGCCCAGCGCTCCTCGCGGGCGAAGACCTCGCGGAAGAGCGGCAGGGCCTCGTCCTCCTTGCCGGCGGCAAAGAGGCTCACCGCTTCCCAGAAGGGCAGCTCGGCGATGTCGGGGGCGAGCTTCGCGGCGCGCGTGTAGTGCTCGACCGCCTTGGGGATGTCGTTGACCGCGACCGCGTCGTCTCCGAGGTTCATCTCGGCGTAGGCGCGGTGCAGCCCGAGGAGCCGGCGGAGCTCCGCCAGGGGCTGCGGGTTGTCGTCCACCCGCAGGTCCACCAGGCGGTCGCGCCAGGGCTCGCCGGTCGGGTGGGCGCGCACGACGATCAGCGCGGCGCTCTGCCGGCCGCGGATGTCGCCCCCCTCGGCCTGCGCCGCATCCAGAGCCGCCAGCATGCGCTCCGCCAGATCTCCCTGGGCGGCCGCGAACGCGCGCGCCATCGCGGGCCAGACCGTCGGCTTGTCCATCAGATTGGCCTGGACGGAGAAGCCGTCGCCCGCTTGGTTGCCGGCGGCGGCGATGCACTTCGGGCCGGTCCAGGCCGCCACCCGCCCCTGCGTGTCCACCATCGCCACCTGGCGGACGTCCTTCTGGGGGTCCTGGGCGAGCAGGGCGTCGAGCGCCTCGCGGGCCGACTTCCCCTCCTTCATGAGCTGCAGACCCTTCGGCCCGTACTCGATCCTGGTGAAGGACTGCGTCGCCACCGCGCCGACGCCGGCCTCGGCCCAGGGGACCGAAGGCCCCACCTGGAACCAGTGGCTCTGCACGGCGACGCCGAAATCGCCGGTGACCGGGTCGCGCGCCACGATCGAGAAGGTCGCGCCGGCGGGCAGGGGGAGGACGGCGAGCAGCAGGAGCAGGAAGGCGGCAAGTTTCATGGGAATCCTCCGGTTTCGGATACTGGATTCTAGGTTCCGGCCCGGCCCCGGTGGAAGAGAAGTCTTTTGCCCGGAGGAAAAAGGGCCTAGAATTTCAGTGCTTGGAGCGTTCAACCGTGGAGATCTTCAGCCCTGTGCTCCACCGCCCGCCTCTGGCGGACACGCCGTGGCGCGTGCGCGTCGTGCGGCTCATCCCGCTCGGCGGAGCGCTCGTCCTCACGGCGGCGCTCCTGGCCTTCCAGATCTCCCTGGGCGCGGCGCGGGTCTCGCCCCTCCTCCTGGCCGCGGGGCTCGCCGTCGTCTGGCTCCTCGCCCTCTGCGGCCATCTGGGCGCCCTGGCCCGGATGCGGGGACGGACGGCGAAGCAGGCCCTGAGCCGCCTCGATACCGAAATCGCGGAGCGCGCCCGGGCCGCCGAGGCCCTGCGCCGTGAGGAGGAGCGCTACCGTCTCCTCTTCGAGCGCAATCCGGGGGGCGTCTACCGCAGCACGGTGGACGGCCGTCTCCTCGACTGCAACGAAGCCTTCGCCCGCATGTACGGCTATCCCAGCCGCGAGGCCATCCTCGCCCAGCCGTCTGCGGACCTCTACGTCGACCCCGCGGACCGCACGGCCCTGATCGCGCGGCTGTTCGAGGAGGGCTCGCTCCTCCACGTCGAGGTCCTCTTCCGCAAGTCCGGCGGCGAGCCGTTCTGGGGCCTCATGTGCGAGAGCCTGCTGCGCGACGAGGAGGGCTCCCTGTCGATCCTCGAAGGGACCATCGTCGACATCACGGCCTTGAAGCAGGCCGTCACCGAGCGCGAGCAGGCCGACGAGGCCTTGCGGGAGAGCGAGTCGAGCATCCTCAGTCTCTACAACATCGCCTCGGCGCAGAACCTGACCTCCGAGGGGAGGATCCAGGCGCTCTTGGAGCTGGGCTGCCAGCGCTTCGACCTGGAGATCGGCATCCTGGCCCGCGTCCAGGGGGAGCGCTACGAGGTGGTCGCCGTGCGCTCGCCGGACAACTCGATCGTGCGCGGCGTGGTCCTCGAGCTGTCCGACACCCGCGACCGCGAGACCCTGGAGGACCGCACCACCGTCTCCTTCGAGCGGGCGCGCAGCTCGCCGCGGAGCACCCATCCGGCCTTCGCGGCCTGGGGCATGGAGTCGTACCTCGGCGCGCCGGTGCGGGTGGCCGGCCGGGTCTTCGGCACACTGAGCTTCGGGGCGCCCGATCCGCGCGCGACGCCGTTCAAGCCGGCGGACCTGGAGTTCCTCAAGCTGATGACCTTGTGGCTCGGCGGCGAGCTGGAGCGCGAGCAGCGCAACCGGGAGATCGTCCTCTTGAGCGAGCTCGGAGGGCTGCTCCAGACCTGCGACTCGATCGAGGAGGCCTACCAGGTCATCTCGCGCCAGGGCCGCAAGCTCTTCCCGGACCTCTCCGGCGCGCTCTACCGGCTGAGCGCCTCGCGCAGCGACCTGGAGCTCGTCTCCTCCTGGGGGGAGCCGGGGCCGTGGCCGGAGTCCGACTTCTTCCGTCCCGAGGACTGCTGGGGTCTCCGCCTGGGGCGCGAGCACTGCGTGGAGGACCCCGCCGCCGACCTGATCTGCCGCCACGTCGGGGAGCAGGACCCGCCGCGCTACCTCTGCGTGCCGATGATGGCCCAGGGCGAGGCCCTGGGTGTGCTCCACCTGCGGATCGATCCCTCCCGGGCGGCGGCGGGGGCCGTCTCGCCGCTCAACGAGGCGCGGCGCCGGCTGGCCACGGCGGTCGCCGAGCACACGGCCATGGCGCTGGCCAACCTGAGCCTGCGCGAGACGCTGCGCCACCAGTCGATCCGCGATCCGCTGACCGGCCTGTTCAACCGGCGCTACTTCGAGGAGTCGCTGGAGCGGGAGGTCCGGAGGGCGCGGCGGCGCAGCATGCCGCTCGGCGTGATCATGCTCGACCTCGACCGCTTCAAGGTGGTCAACGACAACTTCGGCCACGAGGCCGGGGACGTGCTGCTGCGCGGCCTGGGAGAGCTCCTGCGGCGCAACGTGAGGGGAGAGGACGTGGCCTGCCGCTGGGGCGGCGAGGAGTTCGCCCTTCTGCTGCCCGAGGCGACGCTCGAAGTGGCACGCGGGCGCGCCGAGGAGCTGCGCGCCATCGTGAAGGACCTCAAGGTGCACTACCAGGATCGCGTCCTCGGTCCGCTCACCATCTCGCTCGGCGTGGCCGTCTTCCCGGACCAGGGCCTCTCGGGCCAGTCCGTGCTGCGCGCCGCCGACGCCGCCCTCTACCAGTCCAAGGCCGCCGGCCGCGACCGGGTGACCTCGGCGTTGCAGATCGCGGGATAAGATCTCGGAGTCATGCCGAAGAAAGCGCTCAAGAGGCACATGGCGGATTGGAGAGTGCTGGCCGCAGCGGTGGCGCGCAATCTCGGAGACCTCGACCACCTGCGGAACACCCTGGAGACCCTGAACACGAGCCTGGACCGGATCGTGGAGGTGCGGCGGCTCCAACTCGCTCTGCGGGCGGCGGCCCAGCAGGCCACCCGGGACCTGGAAGCCGCCATGGACGCCGCGACTGTCGCTGCGGTGAGCCTGAACCAGGGAGTCGTCGGGACTTACGGAAACCGGACTGAAAAGTTGCGCGAGTTCGGTCTGCGGCCCCGCAAGGGTCCCGGACCGCGGAAGAAGACTCCCGCCGCCGCCAAAGATGAGCCCGCCGCGCCGCGCAAGCCCCGCCGGTCACGCAAATAGCCAGGAGAGCCGTCCGATGATCGGGGGAACGCTTCCCCTCATCATTTCCGCCGCCGGAAGATGAGGGGAACGGTTCCCCCAATCATTTGAGTCGTCGGGGAGGCGGGGAGAGCCTCAAAATGTTGAGGGGAAGCGTTCCCCCAATCATTTGACCTGCCGGAATGGTAGGGAGAGCCGCGGAATGATGAGGGGAGCCGTTCCCCTCATCATTCGGAACGCCAGATGATGAGGGGAAGCGTTCCCCTCGTCTTTCCAGGCTCCGGAGAGCAATCCGGGATCCTCGGGGAAGATGTCTTCCGTCGCGACGGAGTAGAATTCCGCGGGGAAGACAGGGAATGTCCACGGAAGAGTCCAAGGAAGCGCTACTAGCCAGGCTGGGCCGGACCGGAGATTGGAGCGTCGCCGGCAGGGACTTCCGGCAGATCTTCTCCGAGTTCTATCCACAGGTCCTGAGGTACTTTGCCCAGCATGGCCTGGGCGAGGAGGACAGCCGGGACCTGGCCCAGGAGACGATGCTCCGGATTTACCGGAATCTTCCTTCCTTCACGGGCGAGGCCGTCCTGGGCACGTGGATCTTCGAGATCACCGCCAACGTCTACAAGAACGCGGTCCGGACCCGCTCCACCCGGAAGCGAGAGTCTCCCGAAGTCTCCCTGGAGGAAGGAATCGAGGGCGAGTCCCATCCTGTGGACGAAGGAGAGGACCCCATGCGGGACCTCCTGACAGGTGAACGTGCGCAGATCCTGGCCGAGGCTCTCCGGGATCTGCCGCCACAGATGCGGCGCTGTGTCGAGCTCCGGGTCCACCGCGATCTCAAATACCGCGAGATCGCCGAGCTCTTGAGGATCTCGATCGACACGGTCAAGGCACACCTGTTCCAGGCGCGACAGATCCTGCGGTCGAAGCTCGCCGTCTATTTTGACAGCTCGGGTGCGGACGACCGATGAGGATCGAGCTTCGAGCTCTGGATGCGGCGAAGGGGGAGGCGATCGTCTGGCATTCCGGGCATTGGTACCGGCTCCGGCGGGAACGGCGCTGGTACCCCGAGGACCTGGGAGACCGTCAGCCTGGATGGATCTCGGAGCCGCGCTTCATCGCGGTCAGAAAGCCCTATGCCAGCTTCGCCGGGCTCGTCGCCGACCTCGAGAGGGTGCTGCTGTCCGGGGCGGAGTCCGCCGTCGTCGTGAGGTCCCGGCTGCGGTCGTCTGTGGAGCCCGAGGCCGGCGACCGGGCGGCATGGCGGTCTGAGCTTCCATTTCTCATCCATCTCTACCAGGGTGCCCTCGACCAGCTCTTCGCGCGCCGCGGCTGCACGCCCGAGGAATCGCGCTCGCTGGTGCTCGAAACCTTCAGGAGGCTCTTCCTGCTGGGACCGATGGATGGCCGAGAGGCGGAAGAGAGGCTCCCTCTCCTCGCGGCGGACGTGCACAGCGACGTGCATGGCCGCCCGGTCCCCCCGCCCTTGCCCCGGCTCGGGTCTGCCGGGCCGAACCTCAAGGCTCAGGCGGCGCTGGAACATTTCGAGGCCCTGACCTTGCAGTGCCTCATCCTCTGGGCCGATCCCCGGCGCACCGAGGCCCAGATCGCGGCTCTTCTTCAGTTGCCCGAGGACGACGTGCGACGGCGGCTCGATCGCGCGGCGGCGAAGCTCGAGAAGGCGCGCCGGGAGGTGCGGGGTCCGGAATGGCGGCGAGCGTTCGCCGTGACCTTCCGCCGCAACTTCGGCTCCTAAACATTTTCTCCCCGTTTGGTGTCTAAAGAAGAGAAGGGAGGAAGCCCGAGTGAGCACGAAGACCGTACCGTTTCCGCACGCGACGCCCGAGCCCGCCGGCCAGGAACATCCTTCGCCCGAGGCCCTGAGAGCCTACCAGAAGGGGGAGCTTCCCGAGAAGGAGCAGGAGAAAATGCGCGATCACCTGGTCTTTTGCGAAGACTGTTCGGAAACCGTGCTGGATCTGGCCACTTTCTTCAGCGGCGCCCCCCGGCAAGGCCGTCTCGATCCCGATGAGCTCGTCGAAGCCTGGAACGACCTGGTCGAGAACCTGGACCAGGAAGAGCGTTAGCCGGCCGGGATGTCGTACCTGGAGGCCGAGGAGGGCCTCGATACCCTCCCGCGGCGGATCTTCCTGGAGGGGGCGCGCGAGCCCATCACCGATCCCGATGGGTTCATCCTCCGGATTGGTACGGTGCTCGAGTCTCGGCATGTGCTGGAGCAGGCGGCGGTCCTCGCAGTCGCCCCACCCTGGACGGGGAAGACCACTGTTGCGAAAGGGCTCTCCAGAAGTCTGAAGGCGCATCCTTTCTCCGAGCTCACCTGCTTCGAAGAGCGCGAGCGCGGCGCCCCGGTCGCGCCGCCCTGGTGGGAGGCCTGGAAGGCGAGCGGAGAAGAGGCCTGCTGGATTGTCGACGCCCTCGACGAGGATGCCCGCAAAGACCGGCAGAGCCTCAAGATCCTGCAACTACTCCGGGATCTGCCCGAGGGAGACCGCGCCAGGCTCCACCTGATCACCTTGTGCCGGACCAACGAGATCCCCGCCTGGTTCGAGAACGGCCTCGCGGAGCTTTGTGGCACGTGGGGCCCCGATCGAACTCTGGGATTGCGGCGGCTGCGCCTGGCCGGGCTCGACCGGGAGACGGCGAGAGCCCACGTCGGCCAGAGCCGGTTCGACCACGTCTGCCAGTTAATCCGCAGCAACGACCTCCAGACGCTGTCACCCTATCCAGCCGTCTTGAGGTATCTGGCGGAGCAGGACGAGGGCGAAAGCCTCACGAAGGACGGGGTCTGGGAGGGAGTGCTGAAGGATCTCCTCCGCGAAAGACGGGATGATCCGCTGCATCCTTCTCTGAGGTCCGAGGTCGAAGACCGCTTTTCGGTCGCCCAGAGGCTCGCGACGCTGACGACGTTCTGCGGGATCGGAGCGGTCCTGCCGGAGACGGGCCTGGAGAGCCTGTTCCCGGCCAACCTGCCGGGAGCTGCCGAGCTCCGTCTGGCTGCGCGGGAGGCCTGGAGGATGTCGATCTTCGAGCGCTCCGATCGTGGCTACCGGTTCAGCCAGGACCACGTGCGCCAATGGCTGACGGCCTTCGCCCTGCGGGACATGAAGCGACCCCAACTCCAACCCCTGCTCTCTCTGGAAAGCGGGCAGCTCGACCCGAGCCACGAGGGAGTGGCCGGTCTTCTCGCCCAGATCAGCCCCTACCCCGAGGTCAAACAGTGGCTCGTGGCCGCCCATGGGGGGCTGCCGGGTGGGGACGCGCCGTGGTCTCTGCCGGAAGCGGCTCGCGCTCTCGACACCTTGCAGGATATTGCCCGCTCCTCTCCCTGGGGTTTGAGTATATGGAGGCAGGAGGGCCTCAAGTCCTTCGGGAAGGTACCCGGCATGGGTGCGGAGATCGCCCGCCGCCTGGAGAAGGACCTCCACCCGGCCGAGCAGCAGCTCCTGCTCGAGCTGGCTTTGGCGATCGAGGTATCCGAGCCTGTGGCTCCTGCGATCCGGCTCCTCCAGGACGACTGCCGGGATGAGCGGGTCCGGGAGCGGGCGGCGAGCCTCGTCGCGGCTCTTGGAACCGCGGAGCACCTGACGCCGCTGGAGTCCTGGGTCGGGGCGATGCAGGAGGACCTCGAGAAAGCCGTCCTCTCGACCCTCGAGGTGGCGTTTTATGAGAAGGGGCTTTGGAGCTTCGAGAAGGCTGCCGGGCGCGCCCTCTCGGGAAGCGCCTTGCGCAACGACTGGCTGCAGTACCGGCTGACCGACGAGCTCACCCTCGACCGCGCGCGGTGGTTGATCGAGAACGCGCGGCTCCCGAAAACGGACCGCCGGTTGCAGCCTTTGTTGGCGAGCGCCTTGGAGAAGGTCCTGGAGCAGGGCGCCTCCGAGCCAGCGGATGTCGGGCTTCTGTTTCCTCTTCTTCTGGAACGTGCCAACTTCGACGAGAGAGGGAAGATTCTCCGGTTTCTCGGCGGTAGCCCGGAGGCCAGGAGGGAGTTGTTCCAGGAAGGTTTGTCCTGTGATCTGCAAGGACAAAGAGAAGAGTCCTGGGTTTGGCGCCATGTCCTGAACGGCGAGGATACCGCTTGGCTGCTCGACCTGTTTCTTGCACGAGAAGACCGGCCGGGTTGGATGTCGGAGATTCTCTACTGGGTGGCCTACCGCGAAGGTGTACCTCCGGCGCTCCGTCGCCGTGTCCGGCGGGTGCTGCGTGACACAGATGCCGGGAAGCTCGCGGTCTTGGATCAGGATCGAAGGAGATGGAACAGAAAGCAGGAGCCCACACAGAGGGAGACGCTTCCGGTCTTCGAGCTCGAGCCGCTGGTTCGGGAGATTCTCGATTCCGAGGAAGCCGAGCTGCGCGACAAGATGCTCCAGCTCTCCTGGTACTGCTTCGAGCCGCCGAGCCAACGGCCGAGCAACTTGAGCGGCCGGTGGGAGGATCTCCCGGCCGAGCTGCGAGGTGAGGTGCTGGCGGTCTGCCGGGAGGCGCTCGCGCAGTGTGCGCCGACTCCCATCCCCGCCTCTGCCAGCTATTCCCGATGGACGAGTTGGGAGGCCGCTTGCTTCGACCGGCTCGCGAACGAGGATGCCGACTTCGTCCTGATGCCCGAGATGATTCGGAAGTGGCTTCCGGCCCTGCTGAGAGACCGGGTGTCCGGCTCCGGCTACGAGCCGACTCTCCGCCGCTGCTTCGAGGTGGACCGGCACCTTGCGGAGGATCTGTTCGCTGGGGCGGTTCGCCGCGGGGTGCTGGCCGAGAAGAGTACCTACGTCCTCCAGAACCTGCCTCCCGAATTGTGGAGCGAGCGCTTCTCCGCCATGCTGGAGGCGAGCGTCGCGGACACGGAGGTTGCTCCGGAGATGCGGATCGATCTTCTGGTGCTAATTGGGAAGATCTTCCCGCTGCGCGCTCAGCCGGTTGCCTCGGTCTGGGCTCAGGGACCGGAGGGGCCCCTGCGGGATGCAGGAATCGATCTCCTTCTGATGGTGGCTCCCGAGGAAGGCTGGCGGCATCTGAAGGCGCTGGCCGAGCGGGAGAACCCCAAGGACGTCCTCCTCCGCATGCGCTCCCTTCTACCGCATCACTACGGGCCTTCGGCTGTCTTCGACTCCTGGCTGCCGGTGCAGCTTGCCGATCTCGAAGAGCTTCTCCTTGCGTGTTTTCCTCCAGAGGACGATCCGCAATGGGAGGAGGGCCAAGTCCGCTCTCTTGGTCAAGAGGACGATCTTCGCTCCGTGCGGGACCACCTCCCTCAGCTCCTCTATCGACGAGATGGGGCGGGAGACCACGAAATGCTCGAGACCCTGGCGGCCAGGCACCGCCGCATCCGGGAGTGGCTCGACGACGTGCGAGCCCAACAGGGGGCGGAGAGCGTGATCGCCGGGCTTGGTCGTAGAACGCGCCCACCGAGCGAAAGCAGGCGGGTCCCGCCGGCTGACCTGCTGAAACTCCTGCAGGACGTGGAGCACCGTCTCCTCGGCTCCGCCGAGGATCTCCAGGAGGCTGTGCTGGAGGACCTGCGGCACATCCAGCGCGAGGCACGGCAGCACCTCTCCATGCTCTACTATCCGAAGCCCGCCAAGGGAAAGAAACGCACACGCCTCCACGAGGACGCCCTCCAGGCCTACATCGCCTGCCGGTTGACGGACTTTCTGCCCAGGGTTCTCGGAGGGCGGGGGCTCAAGGTCGAGCCCGCGATCGATCGCGAGCCCCTGGCAGCCCGGAACACCCGCAACGACATCAAGATCCAAGCACCCTCGATCGATGGGACTCGCCTCACCGTCATCATCGAGATCAAGTGGTCCGACCACAGGGATGTCTCAACCAGCCTTGCCACCCAACTCGGTGAGGACTACCTCCTTCAGAACGGCCTCACCCAAGGGATCTACCTCGTGGGGTGGACCGGTGCCACCCGGCGTTGGCCAGACCGCGAGGCCTGCCAGGCGGAGATGGCCGCGCAGGCCCGGCTGTTCTGTGAGGCTCACCCCGAACTGCGCATCGTCCCCCTCGTGATGGACCTCGCCTGGGACGCGGAGCCGGCGCCCTCGACTTGAACCCCCGCCCGCCCTCGGCTACCATCCCGGCCCGCCATGTACCGCGAACCCGACTTCTCCAATCCGCGCCTCGCGGCGGCGCCCGAGTGCCGCTTCGAGCCCGCTCCCGCGGATACGGTCCTGCCGGACGGCTTCATGTCCACCACCAACCACCCCACCTACGTGAAGATCGGCGGGCGCTGGCGCATGCCGGAACGGCCGCGGATGGATGCCCATCTGGTCTGGGACCCGGCGGCCGGGCGGCTGGCCGCCAAGGAGTTCCGCATGGTCTGCAAGGGGGACCTGGTGGCCGTCGCCGTCAAGGCCGCCGACGCTGCCCTCTACCAGTCCAAGGCCGCCGGCCGCGACCGGGTGACCTCGCCGTTGCAGATCGCGGGATAAGATCTGGCAGTCGCCGGCAGGGGACTTCCGGTGCAGCCGCCGGTATATCCAGACGCAAAAGGAACATCACGCCCGGATCTCATTCCAGGACGAGTTGGTAGGTCGACAGCAGCCCCTTGACCCCGCCCCCCGAAAGCCGTCAAGCTGCCTCTAGCTTCGTCAACTACACCCCAGGGGGATCCGATGCGGACACGCCGTAGCGTCCTGCTGTCTCTCGTACTGTGCTGCTTCCTCGCGCTTTCCCTCCAACCGGCGCTCCAGGAGCCGGCCGCCGCCCAGCCCTCCTGCTCAGCCGAGCAGACGGGGCCGGTGCTGCCGAAGGACCCGGCGCTCTGCGCGAAGCTGGCTCCGGTCATCCGCCGGCCGGGTGCCCTCCCCCTGGAGGAGTACGAGAAGGCTCTCGGCGACTTTCTGCGCAATGTCTGCTATCGCGACCCAGCGAGCGGGTGGAAGCGGGACAAGCGCGTTCGCGATACGGGCCCGTTCACCGCGAGCTTGCAGAATGGCAAATGGATCGGGGCCTACTTCGGCACCCACGCTCCGGTGGTGGTCTGGTATTCGCCAGAGATGCTCGCCTGGATGGCGACGAACCGGCCTTCGGATGAGCGCACGGCTCCCAAGGCGCCTCCTCCGATCCCCGACGGCGCGGTCATGGTGAAGGAGATGTATCCGGCTCCTTCCTCCGCCTGCGCGGGCGTCGATCCGCTCCGCCTCCTGCCTACCTCCGGCGCCGCGGTGATGGTGCGGGACCGGGCGGCGTCCCAGGATGGCTGGTTCTGGGGGTGGTTCGGGTGGAGCGGGTGGGACCCGGATTATCCGACTGGACCGACGAACCGCTATCCCTATATGGGCTTCGGCCAGTATTGCGTGAACTGCCATGCGTCGGCGGCGGACAACCACACGTTCGCCAGCCTGCGCAACGTCGAGGGAGAGCCGGGCGAGCCTCTGGTGTTCCTGTCCCAGGCGTTCTTCGACTCGCCGCCGGTCGCGAGCCACCACCGGCTCGTGTCGCTGCCCACCGACGACGCGCCGCGGCTCGGCCAGCCGCTCTACGTCTACAACCCCGCTTTCACACGCACCTTCCCCGCCAGCCGGCTCGCCAGGCCGACATGGGAGGGCGTGTCGCGGATGCCGTCCGAGACCTACGACAACGTGTGGGTGCAGGCCGGGCCGGTTACCGCGGCGAGCCAGCTCGTGACCTCCTCGCAGTGCCTCGGCTGCCATGACGCGGGAGGGACCGGGCTGCAGTTCGACATGACGAAGCCCAATCCGCATGGGGACAATCTCTTGAACCTGTCCCCGTACGCGACGTGGAAGACCTCGCCCATGGGCCTCGGCGGACGCGATCCGGTCTTCTATGCGCAGCTCGCCAGCGAGACGGAGACGTTCCATCCCAAGGCCTCTCCGCTGGTCCAGAACGTCTGCCTGGGATGCCACGGAGTCGGGGGGCAGCGGCAATTCGCGATCGACAACCACGCGAAGACGGGGAAGTGCCCTCCCTTCCTGCGGGAGTATTCGAAGGCGGTCCCCTATCCCGACGGCAATCCGCAGGCGCACCTGGCGTCCTACGGAGCGCTCGCGCGAGACGGGATCACCTGCACCTCCTGCCATCGCATGCTGGCCGGCCAGGGACCGGAGAACCCGGCGATCGACCAGCCGCAGAACGGCTGCGTCAGGGAGCGCCAGGACTTCCTCAATCCGGACAACAAGGGCTTTGCGAAGACGTTCACCGGCAGCTTCCTGCTGGGTGCGCCGAACGAGCTGTACGGACCTTTCGAGAACCCGCAGCCCCATCCCATGGAGGCGGCCCTCGGCTTGACGCCGGTCCACTCGACGGGCGTCCTCAGCTCGGAGCTGTGCGGGAGCTGCCACACCGTGCACCTGCCGGTCCTGGCGGATGGGAAGGTCGCCGGGCATATCTATGAGCAGACGACCTATCCCGAGTGGGCGTTCAGCGCCTACCGCACGGGGGAGAGCCCCGGGGGCAAGCTGCCGCACGGCGCGGGCGACCTCGCCGAGTCGTGCCAGAGCTGCCACATGCCGAGCAAGGACGCTACAGGCAAGCCCTACCGGAGCAAGATCGCCGGCATCCAGGAGCACTCGAACTTCCCGCAGGCCGAGTACGCCCTGGGCGCGAAGGACGTCGATCTCCAGGCGCGCGAAGGGTTCGCCTACCACACGCTCGTCGGCTTGAACGTCTTTCTGGTGAAGATGGCCCAGCAGTTCCCCGACGTGCTGGGCATCCGCACTCAGGACCCGATGCTGGTGAGCAAAGGGCTCGATCCCCTTCTCTTCACCGAGCAGGCGATGCTCGACCAGGCGTCGCACTCGACCGCCCGGATCGAGGTCTCCGCCGAGCAGGCCAATGGCAAGCTCGCGGGCACGGTCAAGATCAGCAGCCGGGTCGGCCACAAGCTCCCTTCGGGGGTGGGGTTCCGCCGCGCCTTCGTGGAGTTTTCCGTGCTGGACGCGAACGGCAACGTCCTCTGGGAGTCGGGGCGCACGAACGGCGCCGGCATGCTCGTCGACGAGAAGGGTCAGCCGATCGCGGGAGAGGTGTGGTGGAAGGACGACTGCTCGGCGCGGCTCCACCCGGACAAGCTGGAATACCAGCCGCACTACCAGGTGATCCGGCGGCAGGATCAGGCGCAGATCTATCAGGAGCTGGTGACCGCGCCGCCTCCGGGAGCGCACCCGGAGTGCGGCCCGGAGGTGCCCGCCCGGCCGCCGCTCACCACGAGCTTCCTCTCGATCTGCGGCCGGGCCAAGGACAATCGCATCCTCCCGAGCGGCTTCCTCCCCTTGGCGGAGCGGACCGACATCGCGCGGGCGTTGGGGGCGAACGCAGACCTGGCGGACGACGTGGAACCCTACGGTGTGGGCGACGATCCCGACTACCACACGGGCGGCGGCGATTCCCTGGTCTACGAGGTCGATCTCTCCGTGCTTTCAGGTACGCCCGCGTCCATCGAGGCGACGCTCTACTACCAGGCCACGCCCCCCTACTACCTCCAGGACCGGTTCTGCACCTCGCAGAGCCAGGACACCCAAAGGCTCTATTTCCTGGCCGGCCATCTCAACCTGGAGGGCACGGACGCCGCGAGCTGGAAGTTCGAGCTGGTGAGCAGCGGTCGGGTGGGGGTGGGCGGTGCGCCGCGGATGTAGACCAACCAAAGATGCCCGTGCAGATCATGGTAAGATTTACGATAGGGCGCGCTTGGAAGGAGGTCCAGCGATGCAGACGCACAAGATTCGCGTAATCGTCCCGGAGGATCACCGGGCGGTGGTCGAATTCCCGGAGGAGATTCGCTCTGGTCCGGTGGACCTCATTGTGCTCGTACCACCGGAAGATGAAGCGGAAGAAAGTCGCAAGTCTGAAGGGCAGGGTCGTATGGCTGCCCTGGCGACCGATCTCGCCAAGGATCCACGGCCGTTTCGCGAGCTCTCCCCAGAGGAGCGTAGCGCCCGGCTCGAGAGGGTGATGGGCGTAGGCCGCGGGCTGATGTCAACGAGCGAAGAATTCGCCCAACGGAAGATCGAGGAGATCGAGCTCGAGGAGCAGAAGCTTGGCCGATGACGAGCTTTACATCTTCGACTCGTGCGCCGTCATCGCGTTGCTGCAACGCGAGCCCGGTGCCGAGGTCGTGGCGGAAATCCTGAAAGAGCCCAGAAACCGCTGTCTGATCCACGCCATCAATGCCTGCGAGGTCTACTACGACATCTATCGCCGTGGTGGCGAGGAGGATGCCTCCGCGCTTGAAGGGATCCTGGTAACCACCGGCATCGAGCTGGTGGAAGCGATCCCCTCCACTCTCTGGCGGACCGCCGGAAAGCTCAAAGCCGCCTGGAGGCGCGTATCGCTGGCCGACTGTTTCGCCCTTGCCCTCGCGCTTCTGGAGAACGGCACCGTCCTGACCAGCGATCATCACGAGCTCGATCGGTTCGCCCAGGCGGCGGTCTGTCCGATCCGCTTCATCCGATGAGCGGTGACGCCGCGTTGGCCTCACCCCCGCCGCGCCACCTCCGCCGCCCGCAGCAGATACTCATCCGCCAGCAGCCGGTATGCCTCGGCCCCTTTGGCCTTCGGGTCGTACTGAAAGATCGACATCCCCTGCTCGGGGGCTTCGGCGAGGCGGGTGTTGGTCCGCACCTCGATGGCGAAGACGCTGGGGCCGTATTCGGCGCGGATCTGGTCAACCGAGCGGCGGGTGAGCCGTGTCCGGTAGTCCACCATGGTCAGGAGGAGGCCCATCAGGCGGATGCGGGTGCCGGCGTCCCAGGCGATCCGCTCGGCGGCGTCGATCAGGTTGCGGAGGCCCGACATCGAGAGGAAGTGCGGCGTGGTCGGCGTGATGAAGGAGTCGGCCGCAGCGATGGCGTTTCCCGGCACCACGGAGAGGCCGGCGGGGCAGTCGAGGAGGATGTGGTCGTAGGAGTCGGCCACGGCGGCAATCGGGGCTCGCAGGCGCAGGTGCCGGCCGCGAAAGGCGCCGAGCTGGGCGTCGGCGTCCAACAGGTCCACGGAGGCGGTGATCAGGTCGAGGCCCTTGATCCCGGTCGGTCGGATCACCTCCGCGGTCCGGGTGTTCCGCAGCAGGATGTCAGCCGAGGAAGGGGAGAGATCCTTGGGGCGGACCCCTAACGAGAGCGAGGCCGAGGCCTGGCTGTCGAGGTCCACGAGCAGGATCTGCTGACCCTGCTCGGCCAGGGCCGCCGCGAGGTTGACGGTGGTCGTCGTCTTGCCCACCCCTCCCTTGCGGCTGATCATCGCGGTGATCATTGGGATCTACGGCTCCGCGCGCCCCGCCCGGATGAAGATCGGCCAGACGACCGTCCGCACCACGGCGGGATCGCCCCAGGCCGCGGTCAGATCCTCCCGGATCTCCTCCAGCGGATCATGCCCGGTCTCTTTCTGATACCTCTGGAAGGACGACCAGGTACGCAGGTAGCGCGTCAGGCGGTCCAGGTCCCAGCGTTCCTCATGATGGAGCGGCGCGATCTCGATCTCGTCGAAGGGGAAGGGGATCGTCTGGTACTCCTCGTCCACCCAGCGGCGCTCGGGCGGCCACCAGGGGCCGACGATCTCCCGCGCCAGCCGGTCGGTCCAGCGGTCCACCTCGGGATCGACCCGCGCCAGGTTGTAGGTCCAGACCGCCACCACACCCCCCGGCGCGAGGACGCGGCGGACCTCGGCGAAATAGCGGTCGAAGTCGTACCAGTGGAAGGCCTGGGCCGCGGTGGCCAGGTCGACGCTGCCGTCCGCCATCCCTGAATCTTCCGCGCGGCCTGTGCTGTATTCGACCCGCGGGTGGGGGAGGGCGTGAGAGAGCTGATCCGCACTCGGATCGGTCGCCACCACGCGCTCGAAATGGCCGGCCAGCGCCACCGCCGCCTGGCCGTTGCCCGTGCCGCTGTCCCAGGCCTGGCGCCGCTCCCCCGGAAGGCCGGCGAGGATCTCGAAGAGGCGGGGCGGATATCCCGGCCGGTAGGCCGCGTAGCTCGCCGCGTGTCCGGAGAAGTGGTCTTTGAAGGACATGGTCCCGTCTCCTCAGCGCACCGTGTGGCCGCCCGCCGTCAGGGCGGCTTTGACCCTCTCCAAGTCCCGTTCGCGGACCAGCACGTAATCGGTGTCGTAGGTCGAGACGATGAAGACGCTCAGCCCGGCGGCGGCGAGCGGCGAGGCGAGCGAGGCCACGATGCCGGTGAGGTTGAAATCGATCGTGCCGTCGACCCGGAAAGCGCGCCAGCCGGTCTCCGCCTTCCACTCCGGCTGCCGCGCCGCTTCGGGGAGGACGATCGAGAGCTCGTCGGCCGTGCGGGTCACGGACCAGAGACCACCGCCGGCCGGAGGCCCCGGGATTGCCGACTCCGGTGCCAGGCGGCAGACGGCCAGGCGGTCGGGCAGCACGGAGAGGGAGAGCTGATGCATGAGAGCGTATCCAGGCGGGCTCAGGGTAACGCACTGGGAGAAGCGGCGCCATCCCCAAGGCCCTCACCCCCGGCCCCTCTCCCGCGAGCGGGAGAGGGGTGTAGGTTGGTCGGTCCGAGGTATCCCGAGCTTGAGCGAGCTAACCCTCTCCCCTCGCCCGCTTGCGGGAGAGGGGCCGGGGGTGAGGGCCCTGTGCTACGATCCCGCCGCCATTCCACTGTCACCCGATGTGACGGCGGCATGACGGCCAGGAGCCTTCCATGAAAGCGGACGCGATCATCAGGTGGTTCATGCCACGGGAAGCGACGTTCCAACCCCTGCTGGCGCGGGACACCGACAACCTGGTGGCTGCGGCGCGGCTCTTCCATGACGTCGCCCATGCGGAAAACCTCGAGCGGCGCCGCGTCCTCACCGTCGAGCTCAAGGGGATCGAGCACCAGGGGGACGAGATCACCCGCCTGATCTTCGACGCCCTCAACTCCACGTTCATCACGCCGTTCGACCGCGAGGACCTGCGGGAGATCGCCTCGGACCTGGACGACATCCTGGATGCCCTGGAGAGCGTGGCCCAGCATCTGGTCCTCTTCGAGCTGGCGGACGCGCCCGACGGGCTGTGCCAGTTCGCCCGCATCCTCGCCGAGATGACCGCCGAGATCCACCGCCTCACCGGGCTCATCTGGGACCTGTCCAACGAGAGAGAGATCCACGCCGGGATCGTCCGCATCTCGGAGCTGGAGAACCGGGCCGACCAGCTCTACAACACGGTCATCGCCGATCTGTTCCGGGAGGACGGCCGTCCGCCGATCCGCATCCTGAAATGGAAAGAGGTGTATCAGGGGCTGGAGGACGCCTGCGATTACTGCAAGGATTACTCCCACGTCATCGGCAACCTGCTGGTCAAAAACTCCTAGGGCGCGAGAGCGGACATGACACTGGGCTCCGGCGTCGTCTTCATCATCCTCGTTGCACTGACTTTCGATTTTCTGAACGGCTTCCACGACGCGGCGAACTCGATCGCCACCGTGGTGTCGACGCGCGTGCTCTCGCCGCAGCGCGCCGTCCTCTGGGCAGCGTTCTTCAATTTTGTCGCCGCCTTCGTCCTCGGGACCGGCGTCGCGAAGACGATGGGCAAGGGGATGATCGATCTCTCGATCGTCACCCACGAGGTGGTCCTCGCCGGGCTGATCGGCGCCATCCTCTGGAACCTGTTCACCTGGTATTACGGCCTGCCGGTCTCCTCGTCGCACGCCTTGATCGGCGGTTATGCGGGCGCCGCCGTGGCCAAGGCGGGGATGGGAGCGATCCTCGTTTCGGGATGGATCAAGACGCTTCTCTTCATCGTCCTCGCACCGTTGATCGGAATGGTTCTCGCCTTCTTTCTCATGATCGGGGTGACCTGGATCTTCCGCCGCTGGCGCCCCTCGAAGCTCGACCATCTCTTCCGCCGGTTGCAGCTCGTCTCCGCCGGTCTGTACAGCCTCGGTCACGGGGGCAACGATGCGCAGAAGACGATGGGCATCATCACCGGTCTCCTGGTGGCCTCGGGATATCTGAAGACGTTCAACGTGCCGCTCTGGGTGATCTTGCTCAGCCATGCGGCGATCGCCCTGGGGACGATGTTCGGCGGTTGGCGGATCGTCAAGACGATGGGCACGAAGATCACCAAGCTGCAGCCGTTCGGCGGCTTCTGCGCCGAGACGGCCGGCGCCCTGACGCTCCTCGGCGCCACCTTCTGGGGCATCCCGGTCTCGACGACCCACACGATCACCGGCGCGATCGTCGGCGTGGGTGCGACGAGGCGGCTGTCGGCGGTCAAATGGGGCGTGGCCGGCCGCATCGTCTGGGCCTGGATCCTCACCATCCCGATCGCCGCCGCCGTGTCCGCGGCGGCGTTTTACCTGATCCGGCCGCTGTTCTGACCGGAAAACCTCAAGCCCGCCCGATCGTCCCCCGGAAGCGCTGGACGATGCGGACGACGAGGAAGAGCGAGACGGCCGCGAGCCCGACGGTCATCCCCCACCACAGACCCGCCGCGCCCTGGCCGGCCCGAAAGGCGAGATACCAACCGGCCGGCAGACCGATGACCCAGAACCCCACGACGGCGAGGGCGGCGGAGAAGGTCGTGTCCGCCGCGCCGCGCAGGATGCCGCCTCCGACGGTCTGGATTCCGTCGAACACCTGGAAGGCCGCCGCGATGGGCAGGAGGAGAGCGACCATGGCGATCACTCCCGGGTCGTTCGTGTAGAGACGGGCGAGCGGCTCGGGGAGCAGGGCGAAGAGGGCTGCGAAGGCGAGCATGGTGCCCGCGCCGAGCGCCAGACAGGCCGCGGCGGCGCGGCGCGCTCCCGGCATGTCACCTCTCCCGATGGCGTTGCCGACCCGGGTGGCGGCAGCTCCTCCGATCCCCAGGGGCACCATGAACGAGAGACTCGCCAGGTTGATGGCGATCTGATGACCGGCCAGCGCGACGACGCCCATCCGCCCGACCAGCAGCGCGAGAGTGGCGAAGAAGAGGATCTCGCCGGACTGATGGACTCCGATCGGAATCCCGATGCGCAGGAGGTGCAGATGGCGCTTCAGGTGGAGGGCTTCCCGCGTGAGGCCGCGCCAGGTGGCGCCGAGCGCCGTGCGGGCGACCCACAGGAACCAGGCGAACATGGCCCAGCGGCTGAACGAGGTCGCATAGGCGGAGCCGGCGACCCCCAGGGCGGGGACGCCGAGATGGCCGAAGATGAGGATCCAGTTGCCCGCCACGTTGATCAGATTGCCGGCCACGATGGCGACCGCGGTCGGGCGCACGACGCTCATGGCCTGGAGGGTCTGCCGGAAGGCGAAGAACAGGAAGAACGCCGGCAGACCCCAGATGAGCCCGCGCGCGAAGGCCGCCGCATTGCCGACGATGACATCGGGCTCACCCACCCAACGCAGGAAGGGCTCGACGTGGGCGATCAGCAGGCCGATGGGGACGGACAGGGCGAGCGCCAGGACGGTCCCCCGCTGGAGGTGGGCGCTGATGGCCTCTCGGTCGTCTGCTCCGTGCGCCTGGGCGATCAGGGGATCGAGCGCCGAGAGCACGCCGGCTCCGAAGATGAGCAGCGGAAAGGTCGCGATGTTCCCCAGGGCTCCCGCGGCGAGCGCCTCGGCGGAGACGTGGCCGAGCATCATGGTGTCGACCACGCCCATCAGCATCACGCCGAGCTGCACGAGGGTCACCGGGGCGGCGAGGCGCACGGCGGCGGAGAGCTCCTGGCGCAAACGGTCGATCCGGCTCATGAAGGGAAACCCTCGGGAGAGGCCCGCGGGGGGTGGGGTAGTATACCTGCTCGTTGAGCGAGATCCGCAGATCGACGGTGACCGCGGGACAGGCGGGGCAGACGGTCGCCGCCGTGATCCGCGAGCTGGTCCCGGGCCTGTCCTGGAGCAAGGCGCGCGAGCTCGTCGAGAGCGGCCGGGTGCGGATCGAGGGGAAGCCCGCGGCTGATCCGGCCCAGAGGGTGCGGGAAGGCGAGCGGATCGAGGTCGGCACCGCGCCCGCGGAGGCGCGCCGCGAGCCCGAGCTGCTCGTCCATCTGGACGCCGAGGTGGCCGTGGTCCGCAAGCCGGCCGGCCTGCTGACCGTCCCCTTCGAGCGGACGGACCGCGACACGCTCGTCTCGCGGGCGAGGGTGGCCATCCGCCGCCTGGAGGCGAGCCGCGGCGTGCCGCACAACCCGGGCCTCCGCGCGGTCCAGCGTCTCGACAAGGAAACGTCCGGCCTGGTGGTCTTCGCCCGTACGCTCCCCGCGCAGCGGCATCTCCAGCGGCAATTCACCGAGCATACCGCTCTGCGCCGCTACCTCGCGGTGGTCCACGGCAAGGCCAGGGATGCTGTCTACGACACGATGCTGGTTTCCGATCGTGGGGATGGACTCCGTGGCTCATCTCGGGGACGGGAGGTGAGGTCCGACGCCCGCCAGGCCATCACCTATGTGACGGTCGAGGCACGGCTGCGCGGGGCGACCCTGGTCTCCTGCCGGCTGGAGACCGGCCGTACCCACCAGATCCGCATCCACCTGGCCGAAGCCGGCCACCCGCTGCTGGGAGAGATGGTCTACGTGCGGGACTTCGCGGGCCCGTGGCTGCCCGCGCCGCGCCTGATGCTGCATGCGACCGAGCTCGGGTTCGTCCATCCCCAGACCGGCCGGGAGCTCCGCTTCACCGATCCTCCTCCTGAGGACTTCTCTGCTGTCGTGGCGGGGTTGAAACTTTCTACGACCTAGGTCGTAGAGGGCCGGGAGCAGACTTCAAGGAGGGCTCATGCGATCACTTCTCCAGGATCTCCGGTATGCCGGCCGGCTTCTCGCCCGCAGCCCCGGTTTCACGCTGCTGACCGTCCTCACCCTGGCGCTCGGCATCGGCGCGAACACAGCCATCTTCAGCGTAGTGGACGGAGTCCTCCTGACGCCGCTGCCGTACCGGCAGCCCGACCGGTTGATGGCCGTCTACAGCCAGTTCCCGGGCCTGGGCTTCGACAAGTTCTGGGTCTCGGCGCCCGAGTACCTGGAGTTCCGGCGCTGGAATTCGAGCTTCCAGGACGTCGGGGCCTACACGGCGGGCGAGGTCAACGTAGGCGGGAAGGACCAGCCGTTGCGGGTGCGCGCCGCGGCGGCCACGGCGACCCTCTTTTCCACCCTCGCGGTCGCTCCGGAGCTGGGGCGCGCGTTCACGGAGGCCGAGGACCTGCCCAACACCGAGAAGACGGTGATCTTGGGCCACGGCCTCTGGAAGCGGGCCTTCGGCGGCGACCGGGGCGTCCTCGGGACGCGGGTGATCATCGACGGCGAGCCGCGGACGGTCGTGGGGGTCATGCCTCCGTCGTTCGACGTCGGGAGCCAGCGCATCGAGGCCTGGGTCCCCCTGGCGCTCAACCCGGTCAGCCCGGGAAACCGCGGCGGCCACTACCTCTATCTGGTGGGCCGCCTGAAGCCCGGAGCCACCCTCGCCTCGTCACGGTTGGATCTCGGCGGCCTGCTCGCCCGCTGGAAGAGGGAGTTCCCGGCGACGCACTCGCCCGACCCCGAGCGCCACCGCCTGGTGATCAAGCCGCTCCTCGAAGACCTGGTCGGAGACGTCCGCTCGCGGGTCGTGGTGCTGGCGGTGGCCGTGGGTCTGGTGCTGCTCATCGCCTGCTTGAACGTGGCGAACCTCCTCCTGGCGCGGGCCGAGGGGCGGCAGCGGGAGATCGCGATCCGCACGGCCCTCGGGGCGGCGCGGGGGCGCCTGCTGCGGCAGTTCTTGACCGAGAGCGTGCTGCTGGCCCTGTGCGGCGGCGGGCTCGGCCTGCTCCTGGCCGTCTGGGGCGTCAAGGCCATCGTGGCCCTCAATGCCGCGAGCATCCCGCGGGTCGAGGCCATCGGCGTGGACGCGCGGGCGGTGGCCTTCACCCTCGCGGTCTCGCTCGTGACCGGCCTGCTCTTCGGTCTGGCTCCGGCCATTCACGTGCGCGGCGCGGCTTTCTTCGGCTCGCTCAAGGAGGGGACCGCGCGATCCACGGCGGGCGTGGTCTCGCAGTGGTTCCGGCGCGCCCTGGTCGTGGTGGAGATCACCCTGGCCACCCTCCTGGTCATCGGAGCCGGCCTCCTCCTCAAGAGCTTCTGGATGTTGCAGGAGGTGAATCCCGGGTTCGATCCCAAGGGCGTGCTGACCTTTCGGGTCGCGCTGCCCGACGCCACCTATCCGGAGGACCCGAAGGTGATCGCCTTCTGGCGGGACCTGACGGCGCGCCTCTCTGCGCTGCCCGGGGTGGAAGGGGCCGCGGCCATGTCCGGCCTGCCGCCAAAGCGCGACGTCAATGCGAACGACACCGATTTCGAGGGTCTGCCGGCACCGCCCGTGGGGCCGATCCAGAATGTCGACTACTGGCAGTTCGTGACGCGCGACTACTTCCGGACCATGAAGATCCCCCTGGTCGAGGGACGCCTCTTCGAGCCCACGGACGCTGCCGGCTCACCGGGCGTGGCGATCGTCAACCAGACCCTGGCCAAAACCTTCTGGCCTCATCAGAGCGCCATCGGCCGGCGCCTGCGCGCGCCCGGGCCGGACGACAACCCTCCTCCCTGGCTCACCGTCGTCGGCGTGGTGGCGGACGTGAAGCAGGGCGGCCTCGATCAGAAGACCGGCACGGAGCTCTATTTCCTGCAGGACCAGACCGCGGAGGCCGTCGGTGGGTCGGCGGATACGATGAACCTGGTGGTCCGTACAGAGCGGGACCCTCTCACCCTGGCCGACATGGTGCGGCAGGAGGTCCGGCGGATGGACCCGGCGCTGCCGCTGGCCGGCATGCGTCCGATGAGCGAGGTCCTTTTCGAGTCGATCGCCAGCCCCCGTCTCCTGATGGTCCTGGTGATGCTGTTCGCTGCCGTGGCCCTGGTGCTGGCGGCGATCGGGACCTACGGCGTCCTCTCCTACGCGGTGGAGCAGCGGACGCGGGAGATCGGCATCCGCATGGCCTTGGGGGCGCAGGTGGGGCAGGTGCTGCGGATGATCCTGAGCCAGGGCGCGGTCCTCGCGGGGATCGGCCTGGCGCTCGGGGTGGTCGGCGCCCTGGCCCTGCAGAGGGTGCTGGCCAGCCTGCTCTTCGGCACGGCCCCGACGGACCCCCTCATCTTCGGCCTGGTCGTCGCGCTCCTGGCTGCTGTTTCGCTCCTCGCCTGCTGGTGGCCGGCAAGGCGGGCGGCGCGGGTGGACCCGCTGGTGGCGTTGCGGTATGAATAGGCCCTCACCCCCGGCCCCTCTCCCGCGAGCGGGAGAGGGGTGTAGGTTAGAAGGTTCCACAAAGGCTGGGGGCGAGCGGAGCTAACCCTCCCCCCTCTCCTGCTTGCGGGAGAGGGGCCGGGGGTGAGGGCTCACGGCCTGTACGGCACCGGCACCTCCCCCGAGAGCTCCTTGTAGCGGTCGCGCAGGCGGAGCTGCCGGGTGTCTTGCGGGATCTCGACGCCGCGGATGAAGACGTGCTCGGGGTAGCTCGTCACCTCCAGCGGATCGCCGTCCCAGACCACCACGTCGGCGTCCTTGCCGGCTTCCAGCGTGCCGTAGTGGTCGTCGATCCCCCAGATGCGGGCGGGGACGATGGTCAAGGCGGCCAGGGCGGCGTCCCAGGGCATTCCATAGGAGACGGCGTTGCCCGCCGCCTGCTTGATGTTGCGGACGTCGTGCGCGTCCCCGGTCATGAAGGCCACGGTCACGCCGGCCTTGTCGAGACGCGCAGCGGCTTCCAGGGTCGAGCCGAGGGCTTCGAAGCTCTCCGGCAGGTTGGCCAGCGGATCGAGCAGCACCGGCACCTTCGCCTCGACGAGCTGGCGGGCCACCATCCACGATTCCCGCCCTCCGGCCACGATCAGCTTCAGATGGTAGTCGCGCGCCAGGCGAAGCGCCGCTTCGATGTCGCTCGCCCGGTCCACCGAGACCACCAGCGGCAGCTCGCCTTTGACCACCGGCTGCAGCGCCTCCAGGTCGAGGCGCGACAGCACGTACGGCCGCCGGTCGCCGCGGTCGAAGGCCGCCCGGTTGGCGCCATAGTCGAGGGCATCCTGCAAGGCCTCGCGGAGACGCAGCATCGCCGCGCCCCGGGCGCCGCCCGCGCGTCCGGCCCCGGTCTCGCCGAGCACCGCGTACATCGCCGCCGGCGAGGAGAGCAGCCAATCGTCCCGTTCGGTGTCGAGATGAATCACGGCGCCCCGGCCCGCGATCAGGCTCTTGCCGGGTTGCGGGGCCACCACCGCCCGGGTCACCCCTTCGATCCGGGTGATCGGAAACAGGATCGAGCGCCGGTTGATCCCGTCCACCACGTCGAAGGCCGCGGTGAACCGGTCGTCCTGGTTCGCCCGGGTGTCGTTGGTCCCCTCGACCTGGCTGACCTCGACGAGCCCGAGGCGGGTCATCGAGTCCATCAGCCCCGGGGTCACCACCTTGCCGGTGGCGTCGATCTTCCGCGCTCCGGGGGGGACCGCGACGTCGCGGCCGACAGCCCGCACCGTGCCCTCTTCGATCACCACCGTGCCGCCCTCGATCGTCCCGGCCGGCCCCAGCGTGTGGACCGTTCCGCCCACGATCGCCACCGTCTCCGCCCGGGCGACGGTGGTCCCGAGGAGGAGCAGCGTGGAGAGGAGAGTCGTCCCGCCTCTCATTGGTCACCTCCGGAAGCGCCCAGGATGCCGAGGCTGAAATCCGTCATCGGCTGGCGCGCCGGATCGCTCCGGTCGAAGATCAGGGCGCCGTCGATGTACACCTGGTCGGCCTTGCTGTAGACGCTGAACGGATTGCCGCTCCAGATCACCACATCCGCCATCTTCCCCGCCTCCAGCGAGCCGGTCTGGTCGGCGATCCCCAGGGCCTTGGCCGGATTGATCGTGATCCAGCGGATGGCGTCCTCTTCGCGCAGGGGAAATCCCATGCGGCGGCCGGCGGCCATCGCCTTGGCGGCTTCCTGGTTGAGCCGCTGGATGCCCAGCGCCGAGTCCGAGTGCACGATGGCGCACCCATTCTTGGCGTGGTCCACCAGCGCCACGTTCTCGCGGATGGCGTCGAACGCCTCCATCTTGAAGCCCCAGGAGTCGGCCCAGAGGGCGGCGCAGATGCCGTTGTCGGCCAGCACGTCGGCGATCTTGTAGGCCTCCGTCGCGTGATGGAAGGCGGCGATCTTGTAGCCGAACTCCTTGGCGACCTGGATCATCTCCAGCATCTCGTCGGCGCGGTAGCAGTGGTTCTGCACCAGGATCTTGCCGTCGAGGACGCCGAGCAGGGTCTCCTTCTCGATGTCTCTATCCGGAATCGACGCGTCCTTGCCGGCGTCTTTCTTCTGCTGGTACTCCTCCCACTCGTGGCGGTAGTCGAGGGCCTCGGCCCAAGCCTTGCGGGTGCCGGCGATGTTCCCCATCCGGGTGGACGGCGCGCGCCCTTTCTCGTCGCCGTAGGTCCGCTTCGGGTTCTCGCCGCACGCCATCTTGAGGCTGTAGGGGGCGCCGGGGAACTTCATGTCTTCGGCCGAGCGGCCGATGACGTTCTTGATCGTCACCGACCGGCCGCCGATCAGGTTGGCCGAGCCGGGGAGGATGAGCTGCGAGGTGACTCCGCCGGCGAGAGCCAGGGGAATCTGCGGGTCCTGCGGCCAGAACGAGTGCTCGGCCCAGACGTCCGCCGTGACCGGATCGGTCGCCTCGTTGCCGTCGCTGTTCGCGTCGACCTCGGGCGAGGGGTAGACGCCCAGGTGGGAGTGAGCGTCGATGATCCCCGGGGTCACCCACTTGCCGTGCGCGTCGATCACCACCGTGCTGGCCGGGGCCGCGAGCTGGCGCCCCACGGCCGCGATCTTGCCGTCGCGCAGCAGGACCGACCCGCCCTCGATCCGCTCGCCGGCGGCGGTGAGCACCGTGGCGTTGGTGATCAGGGTGGGACGGGAGGGGAGAGGCTTGTAGGTCGAGGCGTAGAGACCGGGCGGCTCGAAGGGCCGGTCGCCGGCGGTCTTCTTGTCCGCCGCGGTGAGTGCGGAGGAGAGGAAGACGAGACAGATGGGGAGGGCGAGGAAGGGTTGAAAGGATCTCGCGCTCATGGCGGGGCGGATCGTAGCACGTCACCCCGGAGAAACCGGGGCGGTGCGCCGGGTGCCGCGCCGCTCGTACATCGCCGCGTCGGCGAGAGCGATGGCTTCCTGGATCGACGTCCTGCCGCCGAACTCGGCGATTCCCCAGGAGATCCGCAGCACCGCCTCCGGCAGCTCCGGCCGCGCGCGGAAGAGGACGCCGCCTTCGAGGCTGTGGAACCGCTCGGCGGCGTGCTCCCCGTCGAGGCCGGGGGCGAGCACCAGGAACTCGTCGCCGCCCCAGCGGAAGAAGAAGTCCTCGATGCGGATGAGGCCGCGGATCGCCCGCGCGGCGGCCTGGATCGCCGCATCGCCTACCGGGTGGCCGTCGCGGTCGTTGATCGCCTTCAGGTGGTCCAGATCGACCATGATCACCGTGCCGTGGCCGCGCCGGACGGCCGGATCGATCCCCTCGCCCTTGAGGATCGAATGGAAGGCGTGGCGGTTGAGCGCCTCGGTCAGCGGATCGAACCGCGCCTGGCGCTCGATCTGGTCGCGCGCCCGCCGCACCTCGACGAGCGCCTCGGTCAGCTCGCGCCGCGCCTCCTCCGAGATGACGAACACCATGCCGAATCCCAAGAGGAGCTCGGCGAAGAGATCGGCCAGCGGTGTATAGCTGAGCCAGGGCAGGAGCCCCTGCTTTTCCTGATGGAACCAGAAGAGGGGGACATAGGAGAGGAAGAGGAGCGACAGGAAGACGAGCGCCACCTGCATCATGCGCAGGCCGATCGTGCGATGGACCGGAGTGACCTGCCGCAGCAGACCCACTCCGCAGGCGAAGCCGGCGGACATCAGCAGCGACTCCACGGCGAACAGGCGGTCGAAGGACGGAAAGAACGGCACGATCATGGTCGCCAGGAGGATCGAGCCGGGCAGCGCCGGGAGGAAGCGCACCAGCACCACGGGATGGCCGGTGGCCAGCTCGCGGCAGCCGGCGAGCAGATAGAAGAGGAAGACCCACTGGGCCGAGAGGAAGAGGACCCAGAAGCCGGCTCCCAACTGCGGCCACGTCAGGGAGGCACGGATCGCGCCGATCCCCAGCAGCAGCGCCCACCAGGCCACGGACCAGTGCCGCAGGTAGGCCCAGGGGAAGAGTCGCGCCAAATAAGAAAACGTGAGACCAAGGAGGAGCGCACACACCAGATGCGCGGTCAGCGCGACCGAGGAGGTGACTGCGGCGACGTCTGCGGTGTGGCCCACGGCACGCATCTTAGCCGTGAGGACCGCCGGATTGCTCCCCCCGGCATGCTAGCATCTCAGAATGACCTTTCCTCTGACGGGCCGGGACGTCTCGTCCCTCGACCAATCCAACCCGGAGCAGTTCACGAAGGAGAGCATCCTGCGCGACTACAGGATCGCTTTCGAGAGCCGGGAAGCGAGCCTGATCGGCGAGAAGCAGGTCTTCACTGGCAAGGCGAAGTTCGGCATCTTCGGCGCGGGGAAGGAAGTGGCCCAGGTGGCTCTGGCGCGCGCCTTCCGCCGGGGGGACTTCCGCTCCGGCTACTACCGCGACCAGACCCTGATGTTCGCCCTCGGGCTCCTGACGCTGGAGGAGTTCTTCGCGCAGCTCTACGCGGTGCCGGACGTGACCTTGGAGCCCTGCTCGGCGGGCCGGTCGATGACCGCCCATTTCGGCACCTGCCTGATCGGACCCGAAGGCCGCTTCCACGACCTCGCGGAGCGGCTCAACTCCTCGTCGGACGTCTCGCCCACCGGCTCGCAGATGCCGCGCCTGGTGGGGCTCGCCTACGCCTCGAAGCTCTACCGCGAGCTCCCCGAGCTCCACGGCCTGCGCCAGTTCTCGCACCACGGCGACGAGGTGGCCTTCGGCACCATCGGCAACGCCAGCTGCGCCGAGGGGATGTTCTGGGAGTCGATCAACGCCGGCGGCGTCCTCGGCATCCCGATGCTCGTCTCGATCTGGGACGACGGCTACGGCATCTCGGTGCCCAACGAGGTCCAGATCGCCAAAGGGGACCTCTCGGCCGTCCTCTCCGGCTTCCGCCGCGCTCCGGAGAGCAATCAGGGCTACGACCTCTACGCGGTCCAGGGGTGGGACTACCCGGGCCTCTGCGAGACCTATCTGAATGCCGCGCAGATCGTCCGCAAGGAGCACGTGCCGGCGATCGTCCACGTCAACGAGGTGACCCAGCCGCAGGGGCACTCCACCTCGGGCAGCCACCGGCGCTACAAGACCCCCGAGCGGCTGGCCTGGGAAGAGGAGTACGACTGCCTGCGCAGGATGCGGGAGTGGATCGTCGCGCAGGGGATCGCCGCGGCCGACGAGATGGACAGGCTGGAGAAGCAGGCGGCCGAGCGTGCCCGCGAGGCGCAGCGGCGCGCCTGGGAGGCGTTCATCGCTCCCATCGAGGAGGAACGGAGGACCGTCCTCGCGCTGACCGCCGAGGTGGCCCAGGCTGCGCGCCGCCGCGACGAGGTGGAGAAGATCGCTCAGGACCTCCAGAAGATCCAGGCCCCGCAGCGCCGCGACCTGATGGCCGCCATCCAGGCCACCCTGGTGGCCACCGCCGGCGAGGACGTCCCGGCGGGCCGCCGGCTCGCCGTCTGGCAGAAGGAGCAGGACCGGCTCAACCAGGAGCGCTACAGCTCGGACCTCTACAGCGCCTCGCCGCTCTCCGCCCTGAAGGTTCCCGTGGTGCCCGCCGTCTACGCACCGGACGCGCCGGAGAAGAACGGCTTCGAGATCGTCAACGCCTGCTTCGACGCCGCGCTGCGGCGCCTCCCCAACCTGATCGCCCTGGGCGAGGACGTGGGACGGATCGGCGACGTCAACCAGGGCTTCGCGGGCCTCCAGGCCAAGTACGGGCCGCTCCGGGTGACCGACACGGGCATCCGCGAGACCACGATCGTCGGCCAGGCGATCGGCATGGCGATGCGCGGCCTGCGTCCGGTCGCCGAGATCCAGTATCTGGACTACATCCACTACGCGCTCCAGATCCTCTCGGACGACCTGGCGACGCTGCGCTGGCGCACCAAGGGCCAGCAAGCCGCGCCGGTCATCGTCCGCACCCGCGGCCACCGTCTGGAGGGGATCTGGCACTCCGGCTCGCCGATGGCCGGGATCATCCACCTGGTCCGGGGCATCTGGGTCTGCGTGCCGCGCAACATGACCCAGGCTGCCGGGATGTACAACACGCTCCTCCAGTCGGACGATCCGGCGATCGTCGTCGAGGTGTTGAACGGCTACCGCCTGAAGGAGAAGCTCCCGGCGAACATCGGCGACCTTACCGTGCCGCTGGGGGTGCCGGAGGTGCTGCGCGAAGGGAAGGACGTCACGCTCGTCACCTACGGAGCCTGCTGCCGGATCGCCCTGGAAGCGGCCGACCGTCTGACGCAGGTCGGTATCGACGTCGAGATCGTCGACGTCCAGACCCTCCTCCCCTTCGACCGCCCCGGCCGCATCCTCCAGTCCCTTCAAAAGACCAACCGCATCCTCTTCGTGGACGAGGACGTGCCAGGAGGCGCGACCGCCACCATGCTGCGGGAGGTCCTGGAGGTCCAGGGAGGCTACGACTGGCTCGACGCCGCCCCGCGAACCCTCTCCGGCAAAGAGCACCGCCCCGCCTACGGCTCCGACGGCGACTACTGGTCGAAGCCCAACCGCGAGACGATCTTCGAGACCGTCTACGCCATGATGCAGGAGGCGGATCCGCGGCGGTTTCCGGGGGTGTATTGACAGGAGTCCCGTGCTAGGATGGCATCCTGCAAGGAGTCTTCGTTATGCCAGCCCATGCCATCACCCTTCATCTTCCGGAAACTCTCTACGAGCGCTTTCGGCAGCGCGCGGAGTGGAGCCGCCGCAGTCTTGAGACCGAGCTTCTGGATGCCGTTGCATCCGCAGCTCCGGCCGCAGCCGAGCTCTCGCCGGAGCTCCTCGAGGCCGTCGAGGCGCTCGAAGGCTTGGAGGATGAGGAGCTCTGGCGGCTTGCCCGGAAAGCTATGCCCAGGCAGGCGAGCCAGGAGCTTGAAGCCCTGCACCTCAAGCAGCGGGACGAAGGATTGAGCCGGGACGAAGACGCCGCCCGCGCGAGGCTCCTCCACGAGTACGAGCAGACGATGCTGATCCGGGCACAGGCGGCCAAGCTCCTCAAAGACCGAGGGCATGACGTCTCCACGCTCCTGGCCCCTCGGTGAGCTCTGAGTACATCCCTGTCGAGTTGCGCCGGCTCGTCGCCGAGCAGGCGCGCCACCGATGTGGCTACTGTTTGACCCAGGAAGTTGTCATTGGAGGACCGATGGAATTCGACCATCTGGTCCCACGTTCCCTCGGCGGGCCAACGACCGAGAGCAATCTCTGGCTTGCCTGTTCGTTCTGCAACGACCATAAAAGCAATCGGTTTCTCATCGTCGATCCGAAGACCGGAAGCAACGTGAGAATCTTCAATCCGCGTCTGCAAAAATGGGTGGAGCACTTCGCATGGTCCGAGGGTGCGACGCGGATCGATGGAACGACTGCGACAGGCCGTGCCACCGTGGCAGCGCTCCAACTGAACCGGCCAGGTCTCGTTCTGGCGAGACGCCTCTGGGTGGCCGCCGGTTGGCATCCACCGCAGGATTGAAGTCAATCGACTTGGCCGCGATGGTGGCCGCTGGTTCGTCTCGTGCCGGTTCAGCTCAGGAAGGAGAGCGCCTCATGCAGCTAGCGGCTCACCGGCTTGATCCCGGTGATGGCCCACTGGAGGTGGTCGAGCCCTTGTTTGGTCAATCCTTTGCGAAGGTCAACCCAGGTGTACTGGGTGAGGAAGAGCGGCAAGTTCGGCTGGTCGGACGCACCTTCCAGGAGCACGGGGATGGCTGGCTTGCCCCGCTCGACGAAGAGGCTGAGGCCGGCGCGCATTTCGACCTCCTCCCAGGGACCGAGGCCGTCCTTGCCGACCAGCACGGCCACGGTCTTGGCTTCGGCGAGATTCCGTTCCAGCTCCTTTTGCCACGGACGACCCGGGATCAGCTCATCTTTGTCGAGCCAGGGCCGGAGCCCGCGAGCGCGCAGGGCCTCCGCCAACTCGCGGACCACCGATTCGTCGTTGCCGTTGTGGCTCAGGAAGACATCGAACACCTGGCTGGGTGGCAGTCTCTCGGCATTCTGCCGGACGGGTGCCATGGTGCGGCGGCGCAGGGCTCCACCGGCCGCGAGCAGGAGCCCGACCAGGCCCCAGATCGCTACCAGCGGATAGCTCACATCGATCCACAGCCAGCCAAACCGCATGGCGAGAACGGCGCTGGCGACGATGACCAGTGACAGCAGGCCGGCCACGCTGAGAAGCCGCCGCCAGCCGCTGCCGCGGGCCAGGATCGCGGTCAGCAGATAGCAGAGCGCGAAGAGGGTTGGAAAGGTCCAGACCAGGGGCAGGCGGCGGATGAAGCTGCCGGTGCGCAGGTCGTGTGCGGCCCAGGCGTGGATTTCGGCGCCCTGGAGCGGGCCGTAGGGAGTCAGGTTTCGATCGTTCAGCGAGGCGGTGCCGACCACGACGAAATTGCCTTGGAGCAGCCGGAGGTCGGCTCCCCGCGGCACGCCGTCGAACCGCACGATGCCACCCTGGGGGCGGACGAGCTGGAGCAGGTCCCCGGGTGGCCGAGCGGGCTCGTTGCCGGCCAGCGTGCGGGCGATCTGCAAGCTAAGCGCTGGCAATCCCTGATCTCTCTTGAGGAAGAGCGGCACCATCCGGAGCACACCGTCCTGATCGACGGAGCCGGAAAGGCTGCCGCGGCGCGTGGCGGGGAGGCAGGGGAGGACCGTGGAGGCCAGGGGCCGCTCGACGATCGTCCCGCCCTTCTCGTCGTAGTCATACCCCACGAAGACCGGCACCCCGGCGGCGATCGCGTGTTCCACTTCCCGGCAGAAGCGCTGGTCGGCCTGGGGCGACGGCTGCTCCAGGATGTAATCGAGAGCAATCCCCTTGGCTCCCTGCCTGGTGGCCTGGCCGATCAGCGCCGCGAAGGTCCGCCGCGACTCGGCCGGTGGCCGGCCGGCGAAGGAGGGGAGCGTGACGACGACCAGGTCGGGAGCAGGCGGCGCCTCGGGTGCAATCCGGTAGTGCCAGTCGCTGAGCATCGGGGGCACCAGGCGGCCGAGCCAGTTGGGCGGCACCTGGTCCTCGTAGCCGACGAGCGTGCGCTTCCAGGTGAGCACGTCGCTTCCTGCAAGGAGCGCGAAGAGCACGCAGTAGCAGAGCAGGAAGCTGAAGAATCGAGGACCGAGAAGGACGCTGCGGTCCTGGTCGAGCCAGCGCCACAGGGCCCAGCAGGCGATACCCAGAGGCACCGCAACGGCAGCGACCGGCAGGCGGTTGGCAAAGAAGGGGCCAGCCCAGCCGGCGAGGAGCCACGAGGCGACGCCGACGGGCAGGGCAACGGCCAGGTGCCGGGCCAGCGACCGCCGGAAGGTCTCGGTTGCCATGGTGTTCCGAAGCGCTCCTACTTGGGGTTGAGCAGGCCGCGGCAAGCGGCCAACTCATTCCCGTTGAGCAGCCCGTCCTTCTTGAACCGCTCGAGCGCCTGGAGGGCGGCCAGCAACGCCCTCTCGGCTTTACCCAGCCCAAGATAGCCTTTGGCCAGCAGGAAGGAATCGCGCGAGCTCAAAGGACCGGAGCTTCCTCGCGCCTCCAGAACGGAGACCACATCGCCGAATCGCTTGGCGGCAAGCCAGCGCTCGAGATCCTGGTCGCTCTGCGGAGGGGGTTCGGCGGGCTTCTTCTGAGAGTCGAACCGGTGGAGGTCGAGGGGGTTCTCTCGCAGGATCTGGTCGAGCCGGTTGTACTCTATCGGGTCGTTGCGCTGGAGCTTTTCGGGTTGGATCTGCTTCAGCTTGTCCGGATCGATCGCCTGGGCGCGCTGCAAGTTGTAGAGCGCTTCGTCGCCGGCTCTGTAGTGGAGCTGCTCACGAGCGAGATCGAGGCGTGGTTGGGTTGCCGTCGGGTCGCTCAGGACGGCGGCGTGCAGCCTGGTCAGCTCGGCCTCCGTCGCCTCCTGCTGCTCGCCGGTCAGCTCGACGCCGGCCGCTTCCGCTTTGGCGAGGTCGGAGCGGGCGTAGAGGCCGGCCCACCTCGGGATTTCCTCTTGAGTCGCCAGAACGGAGACCAAATCGCCGAATCGCTGATCGCTCGGCGGAGGTGGTTCGACAGGTTTCCTCTGAACGTCGAACCGGTGGACATCGGGGGGGATCTCGCGCAGGATCTGGTCGAGCCGCCGGTACTCTCCGGGGTCGTTGCGCTGGAGCTTTTCGGGTTGGATCTGCTGCAGCCTGCCCGGATCGATCAGCTCGGTGCGACGGAGGTTGTAGAGCGCTTCATCGCCGATCCGGTAATGGAGCTGCTCACGAGCGAGATCGAGGCGTGGCTGGGTTGCCGTTGGAGCGGTTAGAACCGCGGCATGGAGCTTGGTCAGCGTGACCTCCGTCGCCGACCGCTGCTCGGCGGTCAGCTCGACGCCGGCCGCTTCCGCCTTGACGAGGTCGAAGCGGGCGTAGAGACCGGCCCATTTCTGGACTTCCTCTCGAGTCACCGGCTGCGGCTCGGGTTTGACTGTCTGCCGCGAGAAGGTCAGGCTCTGTGCGCTTGAGACCACCTGGAGCAGGTCGGCTCCCTTCACTTCCACGTGGCCTTCGAAGACCAGGACCCGGCAGTTGGGGGCCGACTCACTGCGGCTCAAGCGGACGGCGTAGCGGGTTCCCGTCGTCCCCAACGTCTTGCCGGCGCTCCTGATCTCGGTCGGCTGATCGGTGAGCACGTCGAGCCCGCCGCTCAGGGGCTCGAGCCCGCAATCTGCACCCTCGGGCAGACTGACGACCGTGCGGAAGGGCCCCGTCAGGTGGAGCAGAGTTCCCCGCGGGCACGTCAGCTCGACAGACAGATCGGGAGCGAGAGCGCTCAGCAGGTCGCCGTCGGCGAGCATGTCGCCGATCTGCAGGCGATTGACCTCGGTCGAATCTGCGTAGCGCTCGAGCCGGATCTCCTGAGTCTCCGTGAGCGCCCTGCCACCTTTCGCCAAAATTGTCACGCGGACCTGCGCAGCGGCTGGAGCTGCCGCCAGGAGGCAAACAAGAACCGCGGAGAGAGAGTGCTTCGGCACAGTGGCCTCCTTCGATCCATCGGCACATCTGTGAAGGATTATATGCCTTCGGGACGTTTCGTCTGGTGTAGCGGAGACGGTCGACACCCTGGGTCAACAAGCGCGCCATGGTTCGCGGCCTGAAGGGTCGCGGGAGCCGGCCCGGTGAGCGAACCGTTTCCGGCCGCCCCTCCCGCGGCCTGTCAGGCCGCGGAGGAATGGGTCTCTCAGGACCCGGGGAATCGGCCTGCGGCCTCATCCCCGGGCTCCGCTCTCCCGGCCCGTTGGGCCGGCCCGGACCTGCCTCCTTCTCAGGCAAACCGCGTCGTGGTACCCAGACCGCTGTCGGGGTCAGCAGGAGCAACGTGCCGGCGAGGCCTCCCAGACCGATGCCGAGTGGGAGACCCGCCTTGGCTGGGAGCCGGTCGAGGGCGGCTCCCCAACGCTTCCAGCTCATGAGGGAAAGTGTAGCCCAGCCGCGCCGATGCATTGAGGGGACGATCCGAGGCATCGAAACCCGCGGCCGGGAGGTCGAACGGCCCGTTCGAGAGGTCGGATGGCTCATCCGAGAGGTCGGATGGCTCATCCGAGGCGTCGGATGGCTCGTTCGAGAGGTCGGATGGCTCATTCGAGGGATCGGATGGCTCGTTCGAGGGGTCGGATGTCGCATCCGAGAGATCGGATGTCACATCCGAGGGGTCAGATGTCGCATCCGAGAGATCGGATATCACATCCGAGAGGTCGGATGTAACATCCGAGGAGCTGAACGTCGCATCTTAGGCTTTGGATGTTACATCCGAGGGGTCGGATGTTGCATCGGAAGGGTCGGATGCTGCAATCGAGAGGTCGGATGCCGCATCAGAGGCGTCGGATGGCGCGTTCGAGAGGTCGGACGGCACGTTCGAGCCGTCGGATTCCGCTTGAGACCGCCCCTTCTTGACCTCCCCCTGCTCCAACCCTCCCCTTCCCAAGGGAGGAAACCCCGCGTCAACCAGCGCTGAGGCGTTCCCGGAGGGCGGCTACGAAGGTCAGCAGGTCGTCGAGCCTTTCGCGGACGACCTGTTCGACGACGGCGGGGTCTACGATCTCGTAACCGTGGACGAGGATATTGCGGAATCCCACCATCCGGCGGAGGAGATCGACCAGCTCCGGGGGAATCCAGCCATTGCTCCCGAGAAGCTCGAAGAGCTCCCGATTGGTCCGCGGCTCCCCGAGATGCTCGTCCGCCACGATGTGGGCCGCCGCATCCAGGGAAGCCTGGATCGCGATCAGGAGTGTTCGCTCGACGAATCTCTGCTGAAAGAGGTCCGTCTGGATTTCGGCCGGCCTGGCCATCTCTCGGATCTCGCGGACGCAGGTCTCGATCAGAGAAAGCTTCTTGCGGACAAGCTCCAATTCTGTCACCGTCGGGCCGTCCCCTGCCGGTAGAGCCGCAGATACGGCTCCAGATCCCAGAACTCGTTCCGGGAGTCCACCTCGAACTGAATCCTCCTCGACCGGTCGAGGTCGACGAGGAGCTTGCCGTCTCGCAGGACACGGACGATCAGATCGACAGGCGCCCGATTGAGCACGACGAGCTGGACGGGGAGACCGAGGGCGCTCTCGAGATCACCCTCCAGATCGAGACCCAGCCCGGCGAAAGTCAGTGGAGGAGTGTTGCGGAAGAGGACTCCTACGTCCACGTCGCTGTCCGGCCTGGCGGTGCCCCGGGCGACGCTGCCAAAGAGCCAGGCGGCGGCGATCCCCTCGGCGTCCGCCTGTGCGGTCAAGACTTCCCGGAGCTTCTTCTCGATGGCCGCCGTGTCCATGGAGGAGATCATACTGTGGTTGAGAGGGTCCTGGAGGCAGGGGCAGAAGGGTGAGGTGCAGACAGACGTGGATGACTCAGGCGCAGGGAATCCGTCCTGCCAGCGGCGCGAACACCTTGGTTTGACGTCTGCTAGGATCTCTTACCGGGTCGGGATGATCGACCAAGAAGGAGCGAAATGATGGCGCGATACACCCGGCGTGCTCAAGTCCTCTTGACCGAGGTTCAATACCGGAGCCTCCAGACCTTGGCCGAAGCCGAGGAGAAGCCCCTGGGCACCCTGCTTCGGGAGGCGGTCCAGACGGTGTACTTCCGGGAGGAGAAGCGCGGGCAAAAAGCCCGAGCGGCACGCCAGCTCCTTGCCCTGCCCGGTACTGACGTCCCAGAGGACTACCAGGAGTGGGAACGCCGGTACCTCGATCAGCGGGCCGAGACTCATGGCTGAGGGACACGGGGGACAACCACTCTTCCTCGACGCCAACATCCTGATGTACGCCGTAGGGAAGGACCATCCCAACCGAGAACCGTGCCGCGAGGTCCTTCGCCGGATCGAGGCCATCACTTCGACGACCTCCCCGAGATAACCCGGTTGGACCCGGTCGAGCTGGTGGGTTGAAAGCCGGCGGACTTGGCGCCTCCTCCTTGAGGGAGAGCCGCCCCGCCAGGCGTCTCACTCTGAAGGGGTGACGGCACTGTCCCTTCGAGAGCCCCGGACAACCGACTGCAACACCGGCCACCTGAGCTCATGGCTACTTCTGTATAGTAGTCAACCCTCTTTCGTGGAGGGAGCCCGGGATCTGAGTCATGGACAACGCAATCGCAATCATCGGAATGGCCGGCCGGTTTCCCCAGGCCAGGACGCTGGAGCAGTTCTGGGAGAACCTGCGCAATGGGGTCGAGTCGATCCGGCCCATTCCGGACGAGGACCTGCTCGCCGCGGGGGTCTCTCCCGTCTACCTGCGCGATCCCGGGTACGTGCGGGCGACCGGCATCCTGGAGGACGTCGATCTCTTCGATGCTCCGTTCTTCGGCCTCTCCGCGCGCGAGGCGGCTCTCCTCGATCCGCAGCACCGCATCCTTCTGGAGATCGCCTGGGAGGCTCTGGAGGCGGCGGGGTATGACGCCGAGCGGATCGAGCGGCCGGTGGGGCTCTATGCCGGGGCGAGCGTCAACAGCTACTTCCTCTATTACCTGTTCAGCCGCGAGCAGCTCTATTCGCCGGAGGGCGCGCAGCTGTTCATGGGTAACGACAACAACTTCCTGGCGACCCGCACTTCCTACAAGCTCGGGCTGCGCGGCCCGAGCCTCACCGTCCAGACCGCCTGCTCGACATCGCTCGTGGCGGTCCACCTCGGCTGCCAGAGCCTGCTCAACGGCGAGTGCGACATGGCGCTCGCCGGGGGCGTCTCGGTGCGGGTGCCGCAGGCGGGGTACATCTACCGGCCGGGAGGGATCCTCTCTCCCGACGGGCACTGCCGGGCGTTCGATGCGGCGGCGGGCGGCTCGGTCATGGGGAGCGGCGCCGGGATGGTCGTGCTCAAGCGGCTGGAGGACGCGCTCGCCGACCGCGACCCGGTCCGCGCGGTGATCCTGGGCTCGGCGGTCAACAACGACGGCGCCTTCCGGATCGGTTACACGGCGCCGAGCGTCGAAGGGCAGTCGGCCGCCATCGCGGAGGCCCTCGCGATCGCCCAGGTCGATCCGGAGACGGTGAGCTATGTCGAGGCCCACGGCAGCGGCACGTCGCTCGGTGATCCGATCGAGCTCGCGGCGCTCCAGCGGGTCTTCGGAGAAGCGGGAGGCTCGCCGGGCTCGTGCGCGATCGGGTCGGTCAAGACGAACATCGGCCACCTCGACGCGGCGGCCGGCATCGCCGGGCTCATCAAGACGGTCCTCGCCCTGGAGCACGAGGAGATCCCGCCGAGCCTCCATTTCGAGACGCCCAATCCCGCGGTCGACTTCAGCTCCAGCCCGTTCTTCGTCAGCGACCGGCTGCAGAAGTGGACGGCGGACGGTGCGCCGCGCCGGGCCGGCGTGAGCTCGTTCGGCATGGGAGGGACGAACGCCCACGTGGTCCTCGAAGAGGCGCCGCGCCCGGAGCCCTCCGGCCCGTCGCGCCCCTGGCAGGTCCTGCTCCTCTCCACGGCGACCCTGGGAGCCCTCGAAACTGCGACGGATGCTTTGGCCGCGCACCTGGAGTCCCATCCGGAGGAGCCGCTGGCAGACGTTGCCTACACGCTTTCGGTCGGCCGCAAGGTGATGCGGCACCGCCGTGCCCTGGTCGTGCAAGAGGGAGAGGACGCGGCCCGGGCGCTCTCGACGCGCGATCCCGGCCGGCTGCTCGAAGGGATCGAGGAGCGTACGCGCCGTACCGTGGCGTTCCTGCTTCCCGGCCTGGGGGAGCACTACGCGGGCATGGGGAAGGGGCTCTATGAGGGCGAGCCCGCATTCCGCGATGCGGTGGACCTTTGCTGCGAACAGCTGAAGCCGATTTTGGGGCGGGATTTGAAGGGGGTTCTGTTTCCGGAGCATTCCTCCGCCCAAAGACCCTCACCCCCTAGCCCCCTCTCCCACCCGCACTCACACCCTCCCGGGAGAGGGGGAACCGGTCAACAGAGCCCTGAAGGTCCCGGGGTGGGGGCGCCCCCTCTCCCGGGGGCCGGGGAGTGCGGATGGGAGAGGGGGTCGGGGGGTGAGGGTCCGGGCGGGGGAAGGCTCGATCTCCGAGGCCTCCTTGGCCGCGCCACCACCGCTCCCACCTCCGAGCTCGACCGCACCGCCTTCGCGCAGCCGGCGCTGTTCGTCGTCGAGTACGCCCTCGCGCAGCTCTGGAAGGAGTGGGGGATCGAGCCTTCGGCGCTGCTCGGCTACAGCCTCGGCGAATACACGGCCGCCTGTCTGGCCGGCGTCTTCTCCCTGGAGGACGCCCTGCGGATTGTGGCCCTGCGGGCGCAGGCGATCGAGCGGCTGCCGGCCGGCGCCATGCTCGCTTTGCCGCTGCCGGAGCATGAGGTCTTGCCGCTCCTCGGCGGGGAGCTGGCTCTGTCGGCGGTGAACGGTCCCGAGATCTGCGTGGTCGGCGGTCCGGCCGAGGCGGTTCAGGCTCTGGAGGCGCGCCTGGCGGAGCGCGGGCTGGCACTGCGGCGCCTGCGGACCTCCCACGCTTTCCACTCGCCGATGATGCTTCCGGTCGCGGGCGAGCTCACCCGGCTCCTCGCGAGCGTCGAGCTGAAGGCCCCTCAGATTCCTTTCCTGTCGAACGTCACGGGCACCTGGATCACGCCGGCCGAGGCGATCGATCCCGCCTACTGGACGCGTCACCTGCTGGCTCCCGTGCGTCTCGCCGACGGCCTGGCGGAGCTGTGGAAGGACCGCGACCGGATGCTCCTGGAGGTCGGTCCGGGTGGCGGCTTGAGCAGCCTCGCGCTCCAGCATCCGGCGGCCGGCGGAAACCGGGTGGCGGTGCCGTCGCTGCCGGGGACTCACGAGCGGCGGTCGGATCAGGCGTTTGCTCTGGGGGCCCTGGGGCGGCTCTGGCTGAGCGGCGCCTCGGTCAACTGGGACGGGTTCTGGCAGCGCGAGGAGCGCCGCCGGGTGCTCCTGCCGACCTATCCTTTCGAGCGGCGGCGATACTGGGTGGAGGAGAGGCTCGCGACCGGCGAGACGGTGTCCTGGCTGCCGCAGGCTGAGCCGGCCCGCGCCATCCAGGAGGCGGCGGTGGCCACGACGCGCCACTCCCGGCCGGCGCTCCCCACCCCCTATGCCACTCCGGCCGGTGCGGTGGAGGAGGGGCTGGCCACGATCTGGCAGGAGCTTCTGGGCGTCGAGCCGATCGGCCGCCATGACAGCTTCTTCGATCTCGGGGGCCACTCGCTCCTCGCGTCCCAGCTGATGACGCGCCTCGCCGAGCGGTTCGGCGCCGAGATCCCCCTGGCGGCTCTCTTCGAGGCGCCGACGATCTCGGGACTGGCTGGGACCGTCGAAGCCGCGGCCGGCCAGCCCGCGGCCAGCCCGTTGCCGCCCATCGTGCCGTCTCCGCGGGATGGCGATCTGCCGCTGTCCTTCGCGCAGGAGCGCCTCTGGTTCCTCGACCGGCTGATCCCGGAGAACCCGGTCTACCACGTCCCGCTGACGACGCGCCTGCGCGGCCGGCTGCTCCAGCCGGTTCTCGCGGCGAGCTTGAACGAGGTCGTCCGCCGGCACGAGGCGCTGCGCACCACCTTCGCCTGCGTGGACGATCTGCCGGTGCAGGTGATCGCGCCGTCGCTCGATCTCGACCCTCCCGTGATCGACCTCGGCGGGCTGCCGGTCAAGCGGCGGGAGCCCGAGGCGTGGCGCCTCATCGAGACGGAGACCGCGCGCCCGTTCGACCTCGCCCGCGGCCCTCTCGCCCGGGCGCTCCTGGTGCGGCTCGAAGACGAGCACCACCTGGCCCTCTTCAACCTGCACCACATCGTGGCGGACGGCTGGTCGCTCGGCGTGCTGATGCAGGAGCTGGGCACCCTCTACCGCGCCTTCGCGGCCGGCGAGCCCTCGCCGCTGCCACCGCTGCCGGTGCAGTACGCGGACTACGCAGTCTGGCAGCGCCAATGGCTCCAGGGAGAGCGGCTGGAGGAGCAGGTGGCCTTCTGGCGGGAACGACTGGCCGGAGCGCCCGCCGCGCTCGACCTGCCGTTCGACCGGCCGCGCCCGGCCATCCAGCGCTTCCAGGGCGCGAAGATCCCGTTCTGGCTCGACGCGGAGGCGCTCGCCGGCCTGACCGGTCTCCAGCGGGCGAGCCAGGTGACGACCTTCATGGTCCTCCTCGCCGCCTACGAGACGCTCCTGTCGCGCCTCTCCGGCCAGGACGACCTGGTGGTGGGCTCGCCGGTGGCGGGTCGCAACCGCCGCGAGACCGAAGGGCTGATCGGGTTCTTCGTGAACACCCTGGTATTCCGCGGCGATCTGACGGGCGATCCGTCGTTCCGCGATCTCCTGGGCCGCGTCCGCCAGGTGACGCTGGAGGCCTACTCCCGGGAGGACCTGCCGTTCGAGCGTCTCGTCGGCGAGCTGCAGCCCGAGCGGAGCCTCGCGCACTCGCCGATTTTCCAGGTCGCGCTCGTGTTGCTCAACACGCCCCCGAGCACCCTCGAGCTGCCGGGCCTCACCCTGGAGACGATCGACACCTGGGTGGAAGGCACGAAGTGGGACATGGCCGTCTCGCTGGAGGAGCGGACCGAGGGGATCGCCGCTTTCGCAGGATATTGGGAGTACGACTCGGACCTCTTCGACGCGACGACGGTCCACCGTTTCGTGGGCCAGCTCCGCGAGCTGCTCGCCGCCGCCCTGGCTGCGCCGGACCGGCGCCTCTCCGATCTCTCCTGGCTCACCGGGCCCGAGCGCCACCAGCTGCTCCACGAGTGGAACACGGGAGACGACCGCCCCGCACCCAAGACCTCGCTGCACGAATGGTTCGAGGCCGGGGTCCCGCGCTGGCCGGATCACGAGGCGGTCGTCTGGGACGACGGCAGCTGGACCTACCGTGAGCTCGCCGAGAGGGCCGGCCGTCTCGCGCTGCACCTCCGGAAGATGGGAGTGCGCTCCGAGATCCCCGTCGCCCTCTCCTTCGAGCGAGGCCCGGACCTCGTCCTCTCCATCCTCGCCGTCCTCCAGGCCGGAGGCGCCTACGTGCCGATCGATCCCCACTACCCGCGCGAAAGGCAGGAGTGGGTCCTGGAGAACAGCGGGGCGAAGGTGCTGCTGACTGCGGAGAAGTTGGCGGACCTCGACCTCCAAACCGGTCCTGTTCTGGAACTATCCGCCCGTCCGAGCCCCAACCAGCTCGCCTACATCATGTACACCTCGGGCTCGACCGGCCGGCCCAAAGGGGTGATGGTCACCCACCGCAACCTGGTCCGCCTGTTCTCGGCGACCGAGGACTGGTTCCGGTTCGGCCCAGGCGACGTCCTCACGACGTTCCACTCCTACGCCTTCGATGTCTCGGTCTGGGAGATGTGGGGAGCGCTGCTCTACGGCGGCCGGCTGGTGGTCGTGCCGCATTGGGTCAGCCGCTCGCCGGAGGACTTCCACGAGCTGCTGCGGAAGCACCGCGTGACGGTGCTGAACCAGACGCCGCAAGCCTTCCGCCAGCTCGCGACCGCCGATCCGGAGCTCCCTCCGCTCTCCTCGCTTCGCGCCCTGATCTTCGCCGGCGAGGCGCTGGACGTGGCCAGTCTCGGACCCTGGTGGGAGCGCTACGGCTCCGATCGGCCCCGCCTCATCAACATGCACGGGATCACCGAGACGACGGTGTTCGACACCTACCGCCCGGTGGTTCCGGAAGACGTCGCCCGAGGAGGCAGCCTGATCGGGAGGGCGATCCCGGATGTCACGTTGCGGGTGCTCGACCGCTGGCAGCAGCCGGTGGCGGTCGGGGTTCCCGGCGAGCTGTGCATCGGAGGTCCCGGGCTCGCGCGCGGCTATCTCGGGCGGCCGGAGCTAACCGCGGAGCGCTTCGTGCCCGATCGATTTGGCTCGGAAGCGGGCGCCCGCCTCTACCGCACGGGCGACCTGGTGCGCTACCGGTTCGACGGCGACCTCGATTTCCTCGGGCGGATCGACCATCAGGTCAAGATCCGCGGCTTCCGCATCGAGCTCGGGGAGATCGAGGCGGTGCTCGCCAAGCACCCCGGGGTGGAGCAGGCGGTCGTCGTCGTGCGCCAGGAGCCGGGCGGCGAGCGCCGGCTGGTCGCCTGGGTCGTCGCCGCCGGAATCGGAGACGCCGAGCTGCGCGAGCTGGCCCGGCAGTTGCTGCCGGAGCCCATGGTCCCCGCAGCGTTCGTCGTGGTCGATGCCCTGCCGCTCTCCCCTGCGGGCAAGGTGGACCGGCGCGCTCTGGCCTCCCGGGCGGTCGAGCGCCAGGCCCCCTCCGCCTTCAAGCCGCCGGGCGACGAGCTCGAAACGCAGATCGCTGAAATCTGGCAGGAGGTCCTGGGGTTGGACCGGGTAGGCGTCGACGACAACTTCTTCGACCTGGGCGGGCACTCGCTGGCGCTCGTCCAGGTGCAGAGGAAGATCAAGAGCCGCCTCTCCCGGGAGGTCTCGGTGGTCGATCTCTTCCGGACCCCCACGGTCGCCGCCGTCGCGCGGTATCTGGCGGCGGATGTGGCTGCCGCGGGAAACACGGCGAGCTCGGAGGCGGCGCAGGAAGGAGACGAGCGGGCCGAGCGGCGCCGTGCCCTGCGCGGCCGCAGGCGCCAGCCCGTCGAAAGTGATCAGATTGCTGAGGTAGTCGAGTATGTCGAATAAGAACCTCACTCCCGGGGAGATGGATCAGATCGCCATCGTCGGCATGGCGGGACGGTTCCCGCGCGCCGAGTCCCTGGACGCCTTCTGGCAGAACCTCTGCGATGGCGTCGAGAGCCTCTCCTTCTACTCCGCAGACGAGCTGCGGGAGGCGGGCGTCGCGCCGGCCTTCCTGGCGGACCCGGCCTACGTGCGGGCGCAGGCGATGCTCGAAGGGTTCGACCGCTTCGACGCGCGCTTCTTCGGCTTCAGCCACCGCGAGGCGGAGATCACCAATCCCCAGCACCGGCTGTTCCTCGAAACCTGCTGGCAGGCCCTGGAGGATGCGGGCGTCGATCCTGCCGGTTTCAAGGGCACCGTGGGGGTCTTCGCGAGCGGCAGCTCGAACACCTACATCCTCGACCTCTTCGCGCGCCCGGAGCTGATCCGCAACCTCGGAGGCTTGCGGGTCCAGATCGGGAACGAGAAGGAGTTCCTGCCCACCTGGGTCTCCTACAAGCTCGACCTGCGCGGACCCAGCGTCAACGTGCAGACCGCCTGCTCCTCGTCGCTCGTCGCCGTCCACATGGCCTGCCAGAGCCTCTTGAACGGCGAGTGCGACCTGGCGCTCGCCGGCGGCGTCTCGGTGCGCAACCTGGAGCGCCGCGGCTACTTCTATCAGGACGGCGCCATCCTTTCGCCCGACGGCCACTGCCGGGCCTTCGATGCGTCGTCCGGAGGCACGGTCGACGGCGACGGCGTGGGAGTGGTGGTCCTGAAGCGGCTGGTCGACGCCCGCGAGGACGGCGACAACCTGCACGCCGTGATCCTGGGCTCTGCCATCAACAACGACGGCGCGCAGAAGCTCGGCTTCACGGCTCCTTCGCAGGAAGGGCAGACGCGGGTCATCTCCGAGGCGTTGTCGATCGCCGGGATTCCCGCCGAGACCCTGGGCTACGTCGAGGCCCACGGCACCGGCACCCGGCTGGGAGATCCGATCGAGGTCGCCGCCCTCTCCGCGGCATTGCGCGCGCGGACGGAGAAGCGCGGCTTCTGCGCCATCGGGTCGGTCAAGACCAACCTCGGGCACCTCGACGCGGGAGCCGGCATCGCGGGGCTGATCAAGACCGTGCTCGCCCTGAAGCACGGCCTCATCCCGCCGAGCCTCCATTTCCGCGAGCCGAATCCGGAGATCGACTTCGACGGCAGCCCGGTCTACGTCAACGCTTCTCTCAATCCCTGGCCTTCGGCAGCCGGGCCGCGGCGGGCGGGCGTCAGCTCCTTCGGCATCGGCGGCACCAACGCCCACGCAATCCTGGAGCAGGCGCCGAAGGTCCTCTCCGGCCCCTCCCGAGAGCACCAGCTCCTGGTCTGGAGCGCGAAGACGGAGGCCGCGCTGGAGGCTGCGACCGAAAACCTTGCGAAAGCCCTGGGGAGCGAGAATGCTCCCGCGCTGGCCGATGCTGCCTGGACGCTCGCCGCCGGCCGGCGAGCCTTCGAGCACCGCCGCGCCAGGGTCGGACAAAAGATCATCTCTGACGTCAGCCCGGCCAACCCCCGGCCCGTGGCATTCCTTTTTCCCGGGCAGGGCGCGCAGCGGGTGGGAGCGACCCGCGAGATCTATCAGAATGAAAAGGTTTTTCGCGCCGAGGTCGACCGCTGCGCCGAGATCCTTCGTCCGCACCTCGGGGCCGACGTCCGGGAGCTGCTCTATCCGCGAGAGGGAGACGAAGAGAACGCCGAGAGCCGGCTGGAGGAGACTGCCTGGGCGCAACCGGCGCTCTTCGTCCTCGACTGGTCGCTGGCCCGGCTCTGGATGTCGTGGGGAGTCCAGCCCCAGGCCCTGATCGGCCACAGCCTCGGAGAGTACGTCGCCGCCTGTCTGGCCGGCGTGCTCCCCCTCGACGAGGCGCTGGCGCTCGTCGCCTTGCGCGGCAAGCTGATGCAGGCGCTCCCGCCCGGAGGCATGCTGGCGGTTCCCCTGGGCGAAGCCGACATGACGCCCCTTCTGACCGGAGACCTCGCGCTGGCTGCGGTCAACGGACCGCAGCGGACCGTGGTCTCCGGTCCCTGGCCGGCGATCAAGGCCCTGGAGAGGACGCTCGCCGGTTACCCAGAGGGAGGGATCGAAGGAAGGCGGCTGCGGACCTCGCACGCCTTCCACTCGGAGATGATGGAGCCGATGCTCGGGGCCTTCGCCGAGCGGCTGAGGGCGCTCCGCCTCGAGGCGCCGCAGATCCCGTACCTCGCGAACGTGACCGGCGACTGGATCACGCCGGAGCAGGCGACCGATCCCGCCTTCTGGCTGCGGCAGCTCCGCGAGCCCGTCCGCTTCGGGGACGCCGCCGGCCGTCTCCTGGAGCAGAGGAGCTGGGCGCTCCTCGAAGCCGGCCCGGGCCACACCCTGGCCTCCCTCGTGAAGCTGCACCCCGCCCTCACCCAGGAGCACCGGGTGATCGCTGGAGGAGAGGAGCTCCAGGAAGCCCTCGGGAGCCTCTGGGTCTCCGGTGTGGACGTCGATTGGCAAGGATATTTCCGTGGAGAGCGCCGCCGCCGCGTCTCCCTCCCGACCTATCCCTTCGAAAGGCAGCGCTATTTCCTCGATCGGCCCGCCGGCACCGCCGCGCCCTGGACCGAGCTGGCCGTGCGGCAGCAGGAGCTGGCCATGAACACTGAAAATCCAACGCCGGTCGCGACCTCTGCGACCCCGACTCCCGCCCGCCAGGCGCTGATCGATCTCCTGAAAACCATCGTCCGCGACCTCACCGGCACGGACACCAGCAAGATCGAGCCGCAGGCGGCCTTCTTCGACATCGGAGTCGACTCGCTGCTGATGGTCCAGGCCGCGCAGCGTCTGCACGACAAGGTCGGCGTGAAGCTCTCGGTCGTTCAGTTTCTCGAAGAGCTGACGACGCTCGAGAAGGTGGCGGAATATGTGGAGCGCGAGATGGCGCCGGAGCGACTGGCGGAGCTGATGCCTCCCGCCCCGGACCCTCACCCCCGGCCCCTCTCCCGCGAGCGGGAGAGGGGAGAGGGTTTGGGGGTAACCTACACCCCTCTCCCGCTCGCGGGAGAGGGGCCGGGGGTGAGGGCTCCGGGTGCCCTGACCGACCTCTTCGCCCAGCAGCTCCAAATCATCTCCCAACAGCTCCAGATCCTCCAGGGTGGAGCCGCCATCGCGCCGCCATCAGTGCCAGCGCCGCAAATCGCCGTCGAACCTCCGCCGCCCCCCGCCCCCGCCCCCGCCCCTGTCACCTACACCCAGTTCGCCAACTACCACCCCATCGACTCCCGGCCGCCCGAGGAGCTGACGCCGGAGCAGCGGGCCTACCTCGACAGGTTCATCCGGCGCTATACCGCACGGACCGCGAAGTCCAAGGAGCTGACCGAGCGCTTCCGTCCGGTGCTGGCCGACGGCCGTGGCACCGTGGCCTTCCGGCGGCTGTGGAAGGAGATCGTCTATCCGATCCACAGCGAGCGGTCGAAGGGCGCCCACATCTGGGACGTCGACGGCAACGACTACGTCGACATCACCATGGGGTTTGGCTTGCACTTCTTCGGGCACTCCCCGGATTTCCTCGTCGAAGCCCTGGAGCGCCAGATGCGGCAGGGGATGGAGGTGGGGCCGCAGTCGCCGCTTGCCGGGCAGGTGGCCGGGCTCGTCTGCTCGCTGACCGGGATGGACCGCGCGATCTTCTGCACGTCCGGAACCGAGGCGGTCCTGGGGGCCTTGCGGGTGGCGCGAACGGTGACGCATCGGAGCAAGGTGGCGGTGCTCTCCGACTCGTTCCACGGCTGGTCGGATTCCACGATGGTCCGCCGCGCGGCCGGCCGGCTGGGGGCTGTGCCGGGCGCGCCGGGGATGTCCCCGGGGACTCTCGAAGACATCGTCGTTCTGGAGTACGACAGCCCGGAGACGATCCAGCAGCTCGAGACACTGGGACATGATCTGGCGGCGGTGCTCGTCGAGCCGGTGCGGAGCCGGTTCCCGGACCGGCAGCCGCGCGAGTTCCTCCATGCACTGCGGCAGGTCACCCGGAAGACGGGAGCGCTGCTGATCTTCGACGAGATCGTCACCGGCTTCCGCATCCACCCGGGAGGAGCGCAGGCGTGGTTCGGCGTCGAAGCGGACCTCGCTACCTACGGCAAGATGGTCGCGGGGGGCCTCCCGATCGGCGTCGTCGCCGGCCGGCGCCACGTCATGGATGCGCTCGACGGCGGCGCGTGGCAGTTCGGCGACAACTCGTATCCGCGGGTGGAGAAGACGCTCTTCACCGGGACCTACTTCAAGCACCCCCTGAGCCTCGCCGCCGCCTGGGCGGTGCTCGACCATCTGCGCCAGGCGGGACCGATGCTGCAGGCCGGGCTCGCCGTGCGCACGGGGCAGCTCGCCGCGGACCTGAACGCGTGGTTCCAGGAGAGCGCCGTGCCGATCGAAGCGGTGCACTTCGGACCGCTGTTCCGCTTCCGCCCGGCGCGCGAGATGCGGTATCCGGAGCTGTTCTACTTCCACCTGGTCGATCACGGGGTGTACTTCACTCAGGAGGCCGGCAACTGCTTCCTGACCACCGCGCACAGCGAGGAGGACATCTATCGCATCCAGCAGGCGGTCGAGCGGAGCGTCCAGGACCTCGCGGACGGGGGGTTCCTGCCCGGCGTCCGCCCGGCCCCGCTGCCGGCCCGGCGCGAGGTGCGCTCCGGCCATGGCGACAGCGGCCTTTTGGTGATCGCGGACTTGAGGTCGGCCGTGGCCGCCGGAGCGGAAGTCTCGCCCGTCCCGGCTGGCCCGGGTTATATCGAGCTGCCGGTGACCGACGGCCAGCGCGTCCTTTGGATCGCCTCGAAGATCAGCCCGATGGCCAACCGGTCGTACAACGAGCCTCTGGCCCTGCACATGCGCGGCGAGGTAGGGGTGCCGGAGATCCGCGCGGCGGTCCAGGAGGTCTCCGACCGCCATCAGGCCCTGCGCTCTTCGTTCACCGCGGACGGCACGCGCCAGAAGATCCCCCGCACCCGGCCGGTCCTCGTCCCGCTCATCGACTATTCGGTCCTGCCCGAGCCGCACCGCTCGCGCGAGGTGCGGTGGTGCCTGAAGACGCTGGCCGGCGGGATCTTCCACCTGGAGCACGGGCCGCTGCTGCGCCCGGCGCTGCTGCGCGTCGGTCCCGAGGAGCACTACCTGTCGCTCACCGCGCACCACATCGTCATCGACGGCGGCTCGGCCGGCGTCATGGTGCGCGAGCTGACCCAGCTCTACACGGCCTTCCGTAGCCGCGAGATGAGCCCGCTGCCGCCGGCCGAATCGCTCGCGGACTACGTCCTCCGGGTGGTCTCCCGGTCGCCGTTCGCCGCGGACCAGCGGGCGGCCGAGGCGTACTGGAGCCAGGTGTTCGAGCGGCCGGTGAGCCTCCTGGAGCTGCCGCTCGACCGCCCGCGTCCGCGCACCATTCCGTGGTGGGGAGACCGGCTCCAGCAGGTCCTGGAGGTCGATCTGGTGAGCGGCATCCGGCGGTTGAGCGCCGAGCTCAAGGCGACGCCCTACGCCACGATCCTCGCCGCGTGGGGCGCGGTCCTCCACGAGATCACCCGGCAGGACGACCTCATCGTCGGCGTCCCGTCGCGCGATCCTTCGGTGACCGGTCCGATGGTGGGCTACTTCATCAACCTGCTGCCGGTGCGCATGCTGCGGGAGCCGGGGGAGACGTTCCGCAGCCATCTCGCCAAGGTCCGCCAGTCGGTCTTCGACGTGATGGAGCACCAGAACTATCCGCTCAACCGGCTGATCGAGCGGCTCGGCCTCGCGGGTGGCCTCGACGGGTTCATCATCGGGACGACGTTCAACATGGAACGGATCGAGGAGCCGCGGCCGATGCCCGGGCTCGACGCCGAATTCGCCTGGGTCTACGCCGACGCAGCCCGCATCGATCTCCACGTCAATCTCCTGGAGGACACCCGCACCGGTGGCGGCTTCCTGGATTTCGCCTACAAGACCACCACCTTCGACAAGACCTCCGTCGAGCGTTGGGCGGGGGCGTTCCACTCGGTGCTGCGCGCGGCGGTCGAGAATCCGGATGCGGGCCTCCGCGATCTGCCTCTCCTGTCGCCGCCGGAGCGCCAGCAGCTCCTCCTGGAATGGAACGACACCCGGGTCACCCTCGCGAAGGACGCCGCGGACCTCTGCCTGCACCAGCTCTTCGAGGCGCAGGCGGCGCGGCGGCCGGAGGCTCCGGCGCTCGTCCTGGGCGACGCGGAGCTTTCCTATGGCGAGCTCGACCGGCATGCGATGCGACTGGCCGGCGTCCTCGCGGCGGAGGGTGTGGGACCCGAGGTGCGCGTCGGCCTCTGCGTCGACCGCTCGTTCGAGCTGATCGTCGCCCTCCTCGCGATCCTCAAGGTGGGCGGCGCCTACGTCCCCCTCGACCCCTCCCAGCCGCGCGAGCGCCTGCTGTTCCTGCTGAGTGACTGCGAGATCCCCCTCCTCGTCACGCACCGGCGGGTGAGCGACAAGCTCGGCGAGGGACTGGGTGAGATCGGGACCCGCGTGCTCGACGTCGACGAGGGCTGGGCGGGTCTGCCGGAGACGTCGCGGGAGCTTCCGGAGGCGGCTCCGGACAACCTGGCCTACGTGATCTACACCTCCGGCTCCACCGGCACGCCCAACGGAGTGCTCGTCAGCCACCGCTCCGCGGTCAACGTCATCCGGCAGGGGCTCGGCATCTTCCAGGTCAGCCCGGACAGCCGGGTCGCGCTCGCCGCGTTCCTCGGGTTCGATGCCTCGGTCTTGGAGATCTTCTCCGCGTTCGCCGCCGGAGCGTGCCTCTGCATGATCCCGGAGGAGGAGCGGGCGGACCCGCACCTTCTGGCCGAACGGCTGGCCCGGCACCGGGTGACCACGGCGTTCCTCACGCCGTCGGTCGTGTCGGCCATGCCGGAAGCGCTCCTCGGCTCGGTGACCACGCTCTGCTTCGGCGGCGAAGCCTGCTCCGGGGAGATGGTGCAGCGGTGGTCGCGCGGGCGCCGCCTCTTCAATGTCTACGGACCGACCGAGACCACGGTCATCGTGGCTTGCGAGGGCTTCCGGGACGCGGTCCTCGGATCGAAAGGACCCACGATGGGCCGGCCGCTCGGGAACCTCGAGATCCACGTCGTCGATCCGCAGCTCCGGCCGGTCCCGGTCGGCGTGATCGGGGAGATCGCCATCGGCGGAGCGGGCGTGGCGCGCGGCTATTACAAGCGTCCGGGTAAGACCGCCGAGAAGCTCGTGCCGAGCCCGTTTGCCGCGGGTGCCCGCCTCTACCGGACGGGCGACCTGGCGCGCCGCAGAGCCGACGGCCGGATCGAGTTCATCGGGCGGGCTGACGGCCAGGTGAAGCTGCGCGGATTCCGCGTCGAGCTGGGGGAGGTCGAGTCGGTGATCGCCGCCTATCCGGGCGTGCACGACGTGGCCGTCGACGTACGCGGTGAAGGGAACGCCCGGATGCTGGCCGCCTACGTCGTGTGGGAGGCAGAGGCGGAGCGGGACCTCGCGGGGCTGCGGCGGCAGGTGGCGTCGCGGCTGCCGGAGTACATGGTGCCCGCCTCGTGGATCGAGATCCCGGAGCTGCCGCGCACCGCGAACGGCAAGGTGGACCGCCTGGTGCTGCGCGCAATGCAGGAGGAGCGGGGAGAGCGCGAGCACGTCGACCCCGAGACGCCGCTGGAGCAGTTCCTGGTCGACGTCTGGAAAGAGATCCTGCGGGTCGACAAGGTGAGCCTCCACGATCATTTCCTGGAGCTGGGCGGCAACTCGATCAATGGCGCGATGCTGGCCTATCAGATCCAGGCGACGCTCGGGGAGGAGCTGCACGCCGTGGCGATCTTCGACGCGCCCACGGTGGCCGATCTGGCGCGCCTCCTCGCCGAGCGCTATCCGGACCGGGTGATCCGCGTCTGGGGAGAGGAGAGCCTGCCCGAGAGCCTGCGGCAAGAGCTCCTGGCGCTGGCCGACCTCATCGACGAAGCCGACGTCGAGGCGCTGGAGCGGAGCCTCGATCACGAGGACGGGCAGCCGGTCGCGCGCGGGATTTTTAAGGGCTGAAGCCATGCCGACCCTGGAAGAGCTCTTCAATCAGCAGCTCCAGGTCATGGCGCAGCAGCTCCGGCTGCTCCAGGGCGGATCCGTCGCGCAGCCGCTCGCGCCAGCACCTCAGCCTGCCGCACCCGCCGCACCGGTCACCTACACCCAATTCGCCAACGATCACCCCATCGACCAGCGGCCGCCCGAGGAGCTGACGCCGCAGCAGAAGGCCTATCTCGACCAGTTCATCCGGCGCTACACAGCGCGGACCGCGAAGTCCAAGGAGCTGGCCGAGAAATACCGCCTGGCGCTGGCCGACGGCCGCGGCACCGTCGCCTTCCGCCGCCTGTGGAAGGAGATCGTCTACCCGATCCACAGCGAGCGCTCGAAGGGAGCCCACATCTGGGACGTCGACGGCAACGACTACGTGGACGTCACCATGGGGTTCGGGCTGCACTTCTTCGGGCACTCTCCGGGCTTCCTCGTCGAAGCCCTGGAGCGCCAGATGCGGCAGGGGATGGAGGTGGGGCCGCAGTCGCCGCTCGCCGGGCAGGTGGCGGAGCTTCTCTGCTCGCTGACCGGCATGGACCGCGCGATCTTCTGCACCTCCGGGACCGAGGCGATCCTCGGCGCCTTGCGGGTGGCCCGGACGGTGACGCATCGCAGCAAGGTGGCGGTCCTCTCCGACTCGTTCCACGGGACTCTCGAAGACATCGTCGTCCTGGAGCACGACAGCCCGGAGACGATCCGGCAGCTCGAAACCCTCGGGAGCGAGCTGGCGGCGGTGCTCGTCGAGCCGGTGCGGAGCCGGTTCCCCGGCCGGCAGCCGCGCGAATTCCTCCATGCCCTTCGGCAGGTCACGAAGAAGACAGGGGCGCTCCTGATCTTCGACGAGATCGTCACCGGCTTCCGCATCCATCCCGGAGGAGCGCAGGCGTGGTTCGGTGTGGAGGCGGACCTCGCGACCTACGGCAAGATGGTCGCGGGGGGCCTCCCGATCGGCGTGCTCGCCGGCCGGCGTCGCGTCATGGATGCGCTCGACGGCGGCGCCTGGCAATTCGGAGACAGCTCCTATCCGCGGGCGGAGAAGACGCTGTTCACCGGGACCTACTTCAAGCACCCCCTGAGCCTCGCCGCCGCCTGGGCCGTGCTCGACCACCTGCGCCAGGCGGGGCCGATGCTGCAGGCCGGGCTCGCCGTGCGCACGGGGCAGCTCGCCGCGGACCTGAACGCCTGGTTCCGCGAGAGCTCGGTGCCGATCGAGGCGGTGCATTTCGGATCTCTGTTCCGCTTCCGCCCCGCGCGGGAATTGCGATACCCGGAGCTGTTCTACTTCCACCTTGTCGATCACGGGGTGTACTTCACCCAGGAGGCGGGCAACTGCTTCCTGACCCCCGCGCACAGCGAAGAGGACATCGACAAGATCCAGCAGGCCGTGCAGCGGAGCATTCAGGATCTCACGGACGGCGGCTTCCTTCCCGGCGCCCGCCCGGTCCCGCTGCCCGCCCGGCGGGAGATCCACCGGTCCGGCCAGGGCGACAGCGGTCTTCTGGCCCTCGTGGATCTCGGACCGGGCGGGACGGACACTGCAGCGGTCCCGGCCGGGCCGGACTTCATCGAGCTGCCGGTGACCGACGGCCAGCGCGTCCTCTGGATCGCCTCGAAGATCAGCCCGATGGCGAACCGGTCCTACAACGAGCCGCTGGCCCTCCACCTGCGCGGCACGCTGGGCGTCCCGGAGATCCGCGCGGCGGTCCAGGAGGTCTCCGACCGGCATCAAGCCCTGCGCTCTTCGTTCACCGCGGACGGCACGCGCCAGAAGATCCCCCGCACCCGGCCGGTCCACGTCCCGCTCATCGACTACTCGGCCCTCCCCGAGCCGCACCGCGCGCGCGAAGTCCGCTGGTGCCTGGAGACGCTGGCCGGCGGGATCTTCAACCTGGAGCACGGGCCGCTGCTCCGCGCCGGCCTGCTGCGGGTTGGCCCCCGGGAGCACTACCTGTCGCTCACCGCGCACCACATCGTCATCGACGGCGGCTCGGCCGGCGTTATGGTGCGCGAGCTCTCGCAGCTCTATACCGCCTTCCGCCTCGGCCGGCCCAGCCCGCTGCCTCCCGCCGAATCGCTCGCGGACTACGTCCTCCGCGCGGTCTCCCGCTCGCCGCACGCCGCGGACCAGAGAGCGGCGGAGGCCTACTGGACGAAGGTCTTCGAGCGGCCGGTCAGCCTGCTGGAGCTGCCGCTGGACCGCCCGCGGCCGCGCACGATCCCGTGGTGGGGACGCCGGCTCCAGCAGACCCTGGACGCGGACCTGATGGGGGGCATCCGGCGCCTCAGCGCCGAGGCCAGGGCGACCCCCTACGCCGTGATCCTCGCCGCCTGGGGTGCGGTCCTCCAGGAGATCACGCGGCACGACGATCTCATCGTGGGCGTGCCCTCGCGCGATCCCGAGGTGACCGGCCCGATGGTGGGCTACTTCATCAACCTGCTGCCGGTGCGCATGCTCCGGGAGCCGGGCGAGACCTTCCGCAGCCATCTCGCCAAGGTCCGGCAGTCGGTCTTCGACGTCATGGAACACCAGAACTATCCGCTCAACCGCCTGCTCGAGCGGATCGGCCTCGCCGGTGGCCTCGACGGCTTCATCATCGGCACGACCTTCAACATGGAGCGAATCGAAGGGCCGCGGCAGATGCCCGATCTGGAGGGCGAATTTGCCTGGGTCTACCACGACGCGGCGCGCATCGATCTCCACGTCAACCTGATGGAGGACACCCGCACCGGCGCCGGCCTCCTGGACTTCGCCTACAAGACCACGATTTACGACCGGACCTCGGTCGAGCGCTGGTCCTCGGCGTTCCGCTCGGTGCTGCGCGAGGTCATCGACAACCCGGACGTGCCTCTGCGCGCCCTGCCCCTGCTGACTTCCGCGGAGCGCCAGCAGCTCCTCGTCGAATGGAACGACACTCGGGAAAAGGATGCGGCGGACCTCTGTCTGCACGAGCTCTTCGCGGAGCAGGCGGCCCGGAGGCCGGAAGCTCCAGCCCTGGCCCTGGGGGAGACGGAGCTGTCGTACGGCGATCTCGACCGGCTGTCGACCCGCTTGGCCGGCCTCCTCACGGACGAAGGAGTGGGACCCGAGGTGCGGGTCGGCCTCTCCCTCGACCGCTCGTTCGAAGCGATCGTCGCGCTCCTCGCGATCCTCAAGGCGGGAGGGGGATACGTCTTCCTCGATCCCAACCAGCCCCGGGAGCGTCTGCTCTTCCTCCTGCGCGACTGCGAGATCCCGCTCCTGATCACCCACCGCCGGGTGATCGACAAGCTGGGCGACGGACTCGCCGAGACCGGGACCCGAGCCCTCGACGCGGACGCGGGCTGGCCGGACTTGCCGGAGACAGAGGTCGGCCGACTGCCGGATGCAACGCCCGACAACCTCGCCTACGTGCTCTACACCTCCGGTTCCACGGGGACGCCCAATGGTGTGCTGGTCACCCACCGCGCGGCGGTCAACGTGATCCGGCACACGCGGGAGCTCTGCCGGGTCGGCCCAGAAAGCCGGCTCTCGCTGACCACGTTCCTGGGTTTCGACGTGTCGGTCCACGAGATCTTCGCCGCGCTCGCGCACGGGGGTTGCCTCTGCATCATCCCCGACGCCGAGCGGACGAACCCGTACCTGCTCGCCGAGCGAGTGGCGAAGGACCGGCTGACCACCGTATGCTTCACGCCGTCGATGCTCGCGGTCCTGCCCGAGGCGCCCCTGGCCTCGGTAACCTCGCTGAGCGTCGCGGGCGAAGCATTCGGAAGCGACCTGGCGGAGAAGTGGTCCCGTGGCCGCCGCTTCCTCAACTTCTATGGTCCGACCGAGACCACGATCTTCTCGACCTGGGAGATCTTCGAGGACGCGGTCCTGGGATTGAAGGGACCCACCATCGGCCGGCCCCTCCGGAACCTCCAGATCCACGTCGTCGACGGGCAGCTCGAGACCGTCCCGATCGGAGTGACCGGAGAGATCGTCATCGGCGGCGTCGGCTTGGCGCGCGGCTACGTCAACCGTCCCACGAAAACCGCGGAGAAGTGGCTGCCGAACCCATTCGCCGAGGAGCCCGGCTCCCGTCTCTACCGCACCGGCGACCTGGCGCGCCTGCGGGCGGATGGCCGCATCGAGTTCTTGGGGCGCGCCGACGGCCAGGTGAAGCTGCGCGGCTTCCGTATCGAGCTGGGGGAGGTCGAGTCGACGATCGGAGCGTACCCGGGAGTGCGCGAGGTGGCCGTGGACATCCGGGGCGACGGCGCGGCGCGGTCGCTGGCCGCCTACGTGGTCTGGGAGGAAGGGAAGAAGGATCTGGAGACGCTGCGGGAGACGATCGAAAGCCGGCTGCCGGACTCCATGGTCCCCTCGGCCTGGACCGAGCTTCCTGCCCTGCCGCGCAACGCGAACGGCAAGCTCGACCGTCTCGTGCTGCGCGCCATGCAGATCGAGCAGGAGGTGCGGGAACACGTCGAACCGGTCACTCCGCTGGAGCGCTTCCTCGTGGACACCTGGCGCGACGTCCTCCGCGTCGACCGGGTGGGGCTCCACGACAACTTCCTCGATCTGGGAGGCAACTCGATCAGCGGAGCCATGCTGGCCTACCAGATCCAGGCGACGCTCGGCGAGGAGCTCCACGCCGTCGTGATCTTCGACGCCCCCACCGTCGCCAAGCTCGCCCGCCTCCTCGCCGAGCGCTTCCCGGACCTCGTGATCCGCATCTGGGGGGAGGAGAGCCTGCCGGACAGCGTGTGTCAGGAGATCCTCGAGCTCGCCGACCTCATCGCCGAAGGCGGTCTCGAGGCTCTGGAGGGGAGCCTGGGACAGGAGGATGGGCAGCCGGTGGGGGAGGGGATCGGGGCGTGAGGGTTTGGCGGCGTATGTAGGGGGCAGGTCTTGTGTCTGCCCGCGATATACTTCAGGTCATGGTGACCAGCATCCACATCCCGAAACCGCTTCTGGAGGCCGTGGACCGCAAGGCCCGAGCCCTCAAGGTGAGTCGCGACCGGCTGATCGTGCAGGCGATCGAGAGAGAGCTCGCACCAGGTGCCGATTGGTCGCCGGGGTTCTTCGAGCAACTGCGCGAGGTGGACGCCGACACCGCGGCGGCGGTGGACGATCTCCTGACCTCGGTACGGCAAGCCCGAACGACGAAGCCCCCGAGAGCCCTTTGAAGCTCGTCCTCGACACGAACGCGGTGTCGGCGCTCATGAAGGGCGACGTCCGTTTTGTCGAGAGGCTCCGCCAACGTAGCAAGGACGAGGTGACCGTGCCGCAGCCCGCTCTGGCGGAAATCGCCTACGGAATCGAACGGCTCCCGCCCTCCAAACGGAAGGAAGCCTTGCAAGAGCGCTTTGACCTGGTGCGATCCGAGCTCGCCCGAGCGGAATGGACGGACGAGGTCAGCGAGTGCTTCGGGAGGATCAAGGCGGTCCTGGAGAAGAAAGGCCGGCCCATTGAGGACTTCGACGTGGCGATTGCAGCTCATGCGGTTGCGACGGGTGCGGTTCTGGTCACCGCGAACCTTGATGACATGGCCAGGGTACCGGGGATCCAGGTGGAGGATTGGTCGGCCGCGTGAGTCAACCGGTCGGCAGACCACGGCTGCAGATGATTCAGCGACACACCGCCCTGCCGCGCGTTCTTTTGGCGGTCTTCCTGCTCACCGCCTGCGGCCCGCGGGCGGCACTCCGCGTCCTGCCGGAGCGCCCTCCGACCGCCCCTCCCGCCGTACCGGTCGTCTTCGTTCCCGGCGTCACCGGAGTCGTCCTGCGGGATTCCAAGACCGGTGAGGTGGCCTGGGGGCTCGGTCGGAACCTGCTGCGGCCCCATGATGGGGGCTACGGCCTCGCTCTCCCGGTCATTCACGAGGATCCCGGCCTGCCGACCCTCGAGCCTGTGGCCCCTCTTGAAGAGATCGCCCTCTTCGGCATCCACGGCGATGCGGCGGAACGGGACGCCTGGCTCCGCCGCACCCTCGCCGCGGCCCGCCGTTTCCAGGAGCTCCTGCGAGCGGATGCCCCCCGCTTCGGAGAGACCCGGGTCTATGTGGTCGGGAGCGCCGACCAGCCGACACCCGACCGGGCCATCCTGATGCGAAAGGGAGAGGAATGGCGGACGCTGTTCACCGGAGACGCTGCCCTGCGCCGCAAACCCGTGCTTTACGGGCTGGCCACGGCCGAGGGCGATGAGCATGCGACCCTGACGAGCCAGGACTGGTTGTCGCCGCAGGAGCGGGCCGCCCTGGCTCTGCCGCCCCGGCGTGTCCGCGGCGGGCACTTCGAAGCGCTCCTGACGGCCGAGGTCCAGAAGTTTCTCCTGGAGGCGCTCGGGCAGAGGGCCTCCGCAGGCCGGAATTACGGCCTCTTGAACACCTCACCCGCCTTCATCACAAACGCCACCCGCTCGAAGACCGCGATGTCCTTGAGCGGATCTCCCTCGACCGCGATCACGTCGGCGTATTTGCCGGGCTCGACGGTGCCGAGGAGCTTCTCCAGGCGCAGCAGCTCGGCGCCGCGGATGGTGGCGCTGCGGATTGCTTCGAGCGGGGACATGCCGTAGTCGACCATCCTCTCGAGCTCGCGGGCGCTGGTGCCGTGGTCGAAGGCTCCGACGTCCGTACCGAAGACGATCTTTACTCCCTTCTGCATCGCCTTCTGGAAGACCTCCTTGTGGTGGGCCACGATGCGGCGGCGCAGCTCGGTGTCTTCCTCCTTTGAACGGGGGATGTAGACCGAGAGGGTGGGGCACCACCAGGTGCCGTGCTGGACCATGAGGTCGATCCCCTCGTCGTCCAGGAGCATGCCGTGCTCGATCGAGCGGACTCCGGCGCGGATGGCGTTCTTCGCCCCTTCGCCTCCGTAGGCGTGGGCGGCGACGTCCTTGCCCCAGCGATGCGCCTCTTCGACCACGGCTCGCAGGTCGTCCTCCGAGAACTGGCTGAGCGGCTCCAGGGTCTCCGGGTTCACGTAGCGCATGGGACCGGTGGCGTAGACCTTGATCCAGTCGGTGCCGTGCTTCACCTCCCGGCGCACCTCGGCGATCATCGCATCCCGCGAGTCGGTCAGGGCCGCCGGATCGGGGACCTCCAGGTCGGGATTGAGCCCATTGTTGTTCATGGCTCCGCCGGTGATGGTCAGCGGATTGCCCGAGACGAACAGCCGCGGCCCGGGGACGATCCCGCGCGCGATCGCATTGCGCAGGTCCACGTCCGCGAATCCCGCTCCTTCGCTGTCCAGGTCGCGCAGCGTGGTGAATCCCGCCTCCAGGTCCTTCTTCGCCGCCGCCACTCCCTCGATGGCCCGGAACGCCTGCGACTTGGTGATCACCGGCGGATCGCCGCGCTCGTCCTCGGGCTCCAGCAGGACGTGGGTGTGGCTGTCGATGAGCCCGGGCAGGCAGGTGTAGCGCGACAGGTCGATCATCTTCGAGCCCGCGGGGATCGCGAGCCCGGCGCCGACTCGCTCGATGCGGTCGCCGTTGACCAGGACGACGGCGTTCGAGGTGATCGAGCCGGTGACAGGATCGAGCAGACGGCCGCAGCGCAGTGCGGTCGCCGCAGTCGCCGCAGCATTGGCCGGCAGCGCGGAGGCCAGGAAAAACAAGAGGAGAGCCAGGGAGAAGATCGGGCGCATGGCGGAGGCGAGTATACCCGGGAGAGGGGCCGGGGCAGGCCGGGCGATCGTGGGAGGCATCGCCGCTCCTTCTGGAGTTAAAATACCACGATAGCCGTCCCGCGTGGGGGCGCCCCCCGCAGTGGAAACTGCCGGACTCGTCCGTCTACAGCGAAGACAACGCACGCTCGCGGAGGATCCATGGCAACCGCAAAGAAGGCTTCCAAAGGTGGGAAGAAGGCCGGCAAGGGACAAAGCTCCGCAACGGCGAAAGCCGGTTCCAAGGCGCCGAAGGAGATGGCCCATCCCGAAGGGGAGATCCCTCCCAAGGAAGATCTCATCACAGGCCAGATCCAGCCCCAGGGTGTCGTCTCGGGTCCTCGCAAGCAACGCACGGTGGGTCCGCCGCCGCCCCGGCTGTCCCATCACAAGAGCCGGAGCGTCTGGTTCCAGGCCCGCGCCGCGTGGCCGGTCCGCGAGGCGCCCGTCCGCGCTCTGGTGCGCGAACGCATCCGGACCACGAAGACGCTCGCTCCCGTGCCGGGCACCTCGCAATGGGTGTGCGTCGGGCCCACGAACATCGGCGGCCGTCTGACCAGCCTCGTGGTCCACCCGGCCCATCCGGACCGGATCTGGGTGGGAGCCGCGGGCGGAGGCGTCTGGTTCAGCCCGGACGCCGGTCAGAGCTGGCAGGCGCAGTGGCACGACCAGGACGTCCTGAACGTCGGCGCCCTGGCGATCGATCCCTCCAACCCCAACGTCCTGTACTGCGGGACCGGCGAAGCCAACCTGTCCGCGGATTCCTACGCAGGCGTCGGGATCTATCAGTCCAAGGACGCCGGACAGACGTGGCATCTCCTGGCGTCCGCCGAGACCGCCAGGATCCCCCGTCGCATCGGCGTCATCGCGATCGATCCCAAGGACCCGCGCCATCTGCGGATCGGCGGCGTCGGATATGGAGAGGTGGGGCAGAACGACGATTTCGGAGGGATGTACGTCTCGCGGGATGGTGGAGTGACCTGGATTCGCGAGACATTCGTCTCACCGCTCAATTACTGGTGCCATTCGATCGTGTTCCACCCGACGCAGGCGGGTACCATCTATGCCACGATGACGGCGCGGGGCGCCAGGAACGGGATCTACCGTTCCCAGGACGGCGGCAAGAGCTGGAAACAGCTGAAGACCGGGTTGCCCGCGCCCGAGCGCATGGGCCGGACGAGCCTGGCGATCTGCCGGTCGAATCCCAACGTCCTCTATGCCTTCACCGCCGACGAGGGGAGCGAAAATGCGGATCGCCTCCTGGGCGTCTTCCGCAGCAGCGATGCGGGAGCGACTTGGACGAACGTCGCGGGGAAGCACTTCGCCGCGGAAGGTCAGATCAGCTACGGCAACACCATCGCCGTCCATCCAACAGATCCCAATTTCGTCATCTGTAGCGGCGTCGATCTCCATCTCAGCCGCAACGGGGGGAAGACCTGGCGGCAGGTGACGCGGTGGGATTCCGACCGGGGCAAGCCGGACTATGCGCACGCGGACCATCACTGCCTGGTGATCCCCGACTCCCTCCCGAGCCGGATCTACAGCCCCAACGATGGCGGGCTCGATCTCACCGACGACGGAGGCGCGACCTGGATCAACCGGAGCAATGGGCTCGCGGTGACCATGTACTACGACATGGATGCCTGCCAGCTCGACGGCAAGTCGTTCGGTGGAGGCGCCCAGGACAATGGCACGCTGATCACCACGACCGGCCAGGCGAACGATCATTTCGAGATCCTCGGAGGGGACGGGGGGTGGATCGTCTTCGATCCGCAGGATCCCAGGCATCTGTATGCCTCGTACTACAACTTCCACATCTTCCGCTTCCGAGCGAACACCTTCAAGGACGTCTCGCCGCCCGCCGGTGACGACGAGAGAAACTTCGTCTGGATGTGCTACATCGCCATGGACCCGAATTCTCCCCGCACTATCTTCACCGGAACCTACAGGGTCTGGCGGACCAAGAACGATGGAGACAAATGGGATCCCGTGTCGCCGCCTCTTGACAGAGCCTCGATCAGCGCTATCGAGATCGCCGTGAACGATTCGCGCCGCGTGTACGTCGGAACGGAGAACGGAGGGTTTTTCCGCAGCCTGGACGGCGGCACCACCTGGAGCGCCAACCTGGCGAGCTCGACCCTGCCCGGTCATGCCATCACACGCCTCGCGACCGATCCCCGCGATACGAAAGTGGTCTTCGCCACGGTCGCCAACTTCGGGCACTCCCACGTGTTCCGCTCCCGGGACGGCGGAGACACCTGGGGGGACATCGACAAGGGCCAGCTCCCCGACGTCCCGCACCATTGCATCCTGATGCCGAATGACGGGTCCAACCGCCTGTTCGTCGGCAACGACGCAGGAGTCTTCGTCTCGACGGACTCCGGCTCGACCTGGGCGAGCCTGTCGAGAAATCTGCCGTCCACCATGGTGGTGGACCTGGTCTATCACCTGAAGGACCGGACGCTGAGCGCGGCGACCTACGGCCGGAGCATCTGGCGGCTCTCCATCTGAGCCGCCGCGGCCAGGTCAGGAATCGCCGGACCGCTTGCGGAACCAGTCGCTCCGCTGGCGGAGGTTGCCGCGCGCTTCGCCGATCTTCTGGCGGACGGGAGCCACGGGGCGCTCCTGTTCCTGCGTCTCTGAGGCGGGAGGGGTTTCGGAGGTCTCCGCCGATTCACAGTCATTCGGACTGCTGGGAGTTTTCTTTACCATCTCGTAGTCTCCTGCTGCGGATGCCGGCCGGGCCTCCACCGTCACAGGATAGCAGCTCCGGAGCCACGGCCCCTCGAGTCCTCGCCGTGGTAGCATGCCACCCGGTTTCTGACGAAAGGAGCAGGACATGACGGGATGGCAAAGGGCGGTCACGCTCGGCCTGGGCTCACTCCTCCTCTGCGCCTCGCCGCCGGCGGCACAGCCGGTCCTCACCTCTGAGCCCCCGCACGAGGTCGCGGCACCCGGGGACAAGGACGCCTACGACAACTACTCCTGGGCCATATTCGTGGCGCTCAACTGGCCCGCCGTGCGGAGCGGCGCGCCGCAAGGCGAGAAGAAGATCGGCGACGAGCCGCAGACCCCGCGGGTCTGGGAGACGTTCCAGGATCCCATCGAGGTTTTCCAGAAAGGAGATCCGGCGCGCGAATATCCCGAGGTCCTCCGGCGCCCCGCAGGCAGGAAGGTGATCTATCTGAGCGCGGCCAAGAAGACGCTCCTGATGGAAAGGGACGTCCAGGGCCTCAATCTGCAGGCCGGATCGAGCTGGCCGCTGATCGATCAGCTCGGCAACTACGCCATCTACGAGATCCGCCTCAATCCGCGGATGGTGAGCTACATCAACGACAACAAGCTGACCACTCCGGAAGGTCTCGAAAACCATGGCGATCTCGATTTCCCCGACGGCTCGATCGTCGTCAAGGCCGCCTGGCGGATCTTCCCGCGCTCGTGGATTACGGAAAACCGCAAGGTTCTCGACCGCTATTACTGGACGACCGCGGACATCGACGTGAGCGCGTCCCAGGACCCCGGAAAAAAGGGATTCGTCATCGAGCAGGCGCCGATCGGCCTCGTCGGGCTGCACATCATTCAGAAGACCGCCGGCCAGCCGCAATGGATCTGGTCGACGTTCGAGCAGGTCGACAACTACGAGATGGTGGAGGGAAACCCCGCGTCGACTCCGACCTACAACAACGGCAAGGCCACCGTGGATGACGCGGTGAACAACCGCCAACCTCTCCTGTCGTCGGGAGCCCCGCCGCCACCCGACCCTTCGGACAACAAAGTCCATTATCTCTGGAACCGCCCGGCGAACCTGACGACGGCGGAATACACGCCTCTCGCGCCGTATACCCGGCCGCAGATCCAGCGCGCGAGCAACGAGATCCCCCTTCCGGCGGCCGTCAACCAGACCTGGCAGGCGAAGCTGCCCGCCCCCTGGAACCACTACCGGCTCATGGTCACCCAGTGGACGGAGGGCGGCAAGCCCGGCGGCCGGGCGATGCCGCGGAACCGCGACGACGTCTCCGTCCCGCGGAACACGGCCCTGGAGAGCTTTCTCCTGGGAGATCAGACGCTGGCGAGCCAGGTGCCCGCGACGCGGGTCCGCGACCCCGGCGATCCCACCAGGCCGCCGCAGAGCTCGCTCGACGACATGATCCAGGCCACGATCAAGGCGACAAAGTACCCGCCGGCCGACGAGACCGGTCCCCTGACCTGGTCGAGCTGCCTGCTCTGCCACGAGGTGGCGCAGTACGATGTGAAAGACAAAGACTGCGCCATCAAGAAGGTCGTGATGACGGACATGAGCATGCTGTTCCGGTCCTACCTGCCCGGCTGCACGAAGGAGTGACCCTCACCCCTCTCCCGCTTGCGGGAGAGGGGACGGGGGTGAGGGCTCTTCCCCGCCCCCCTTGGGTCCGCTGCGGCGGCGCCGGCGCCGGCGGCCCCGCCGGGCCGGAGACGCGCCGCCCTCGGCTTCGCCATGGGGCTCGTGGAGCTCGTGGGATTCGCCGGGCTCGAAGTCGCCGCCCTCGTCCCCTCCGGATACCTCCACGTCGAAGATGCCTTCCGCGACCGGGGCGGCCTCGGTAACCGGTTGGTGACCGTTCGCGACGCCTGCCTTCTTCTTCTTGCGTCCGCCGCGGCGGCGCTTGCGACGCTTGGCCTCGGCGGTCTCTTCGGCGGGTCCGCCCGCTTCTTCGCGGTGAACCTGGACCTCCTCGCGCGGCGCCCGGACCTCTTCACGCGGTCCGCGGGCGGCCTGGCCCTGGCCTCTGCGGCCTTTCCTCTCCCGCCGCTCCCTGCCTGGCGGCCTCTCTCTCTTCTCCTGCGGCGGCTGGACCTCCTCCTCTTCCTCTTCTTCTTCGGGAAGGGCCAGATCCGACGGGCGGAAGGTGACCGGGGCCTGCTTCGGCTTCTTGGGCGGCGGGAGCGGCCTCTCGCGGCGGACCCACTCGACCTGCTCCTCGGGACGGTGCAGGCCGGCTGCCGCGATGATCTCGATCTGCAGGTCGAACTCCTCTTCGAGGGACGCCAGCTCCTTGCGATAGTGGTTCTGCATGGCGTCGGCGAGCTCGGGATGGAGACGGATGCGCACTCCCTGGATGGCGCCGGAGGCGGCCTGGGCCTCGATCCGGCGGATCAGGCTCGAGCTCACCATCTCCTGGCTGGGCAGCCGCCCGAGGCCGTTGCAGGTGGGGCAGGGACGGTGCGTGCGAAGCTGCAGCGCCTGCTGGATGCGCTGCCGGTTGATCTCCAGGAGACCGTTCGGGCTGATCCGGCCGATCGAGGACCGCGCCTTGTCGATCTTCATGGAGTCCTTGAGAGTCTTCTCGACTTTGCGCTGGTTCTTCGAGGCGCGCATGTCGATGAAATCGACCACCACGAGGCCGCCGATGTCGCGCAGCCGGAGCTGGCGCGCGACCTCCTGGGCCGCCTCCAGGTTGGTGTTGACCGCGGTCTCCTCCTGGGTCGCGGCGCGGGTCGAACGGCCGGAGTTGACGTCGACGGCCGTGAGCGCCTCGGTGGGATCGATGACGATGTGACCACCGCTGGGGAGCTCGACCTGGCGGTCGTAGATGCGGTCGATCTGCGTCTCGATGCCGTAGCGGGCGAAGAGCGGGAGGCGCTCGGAGTAGCGGATCAGGCTCGTCTTGGCCCGCGGCATGAACGCCTGCATGTAGGCCTTGGCTTTCTCGAACGCCTCGTCGTCGTCGACCAGCACCTCTTCGACGCTGTTGTCGAGGTGGTCGCGCAAGGCCTGGAGGATCAGGTCCTGGTCGGTATAGAGGAGGCGGGTGCCCTTGCCCTGGACGGCGGCGGTCTGCACGCGCTTCCACAGGCGCAACAGGGCATTCAGGTCTTTCGAGAGGGTCGCCTTGGTCTGCTCCAGAGCGTTGGTGCGGACGATGACGCCGCACCCTTGCGGCAGGTCGAAGCCGTTGGCGATGACCTTGAGCTTGCGGCGCACGTCCTCGTCCTCGACCTTGCGGGAGACCCCGCGGGTGTCGTCGAACGGAGTCAGGACGAGATAGCGGCCGGCGACGCTCAAGCTGGTGGTGAGGGCGGCGCCCTTCTGGCTGAGCGCGTCCTTGACCACCTGGACGACGATCGGCTTGCCCTTCTCGAGGACGTCCTCGATGCGCGGATGTCCGCCCTTGGGCTGGCGGTAGTAGGCGTCGGGGACGACGTCCTGGATGGCGAGGAAGCCGTGGCGCTCGACGCCGTAGTCGATGAAGGCGGCGTTCAAGCTGGGCTGGATGTTGGCGATGGTCCCTCGGTAGATGTTGCCGCGGGTGACTCCCGATTCGGCGACCTCCACCTTGTAGCTTTCGAGGGTGTTGCCATCGATGATGGCGACACGCAGCTCTTCCGGACGCTGCGCGTTGATCAGCATTCTGCGAGTCAAGTGGTCTCCGTGTTCTTCTGGGCTGTGGGATGGATGAGTCGGTCAGGCTTGCATGACGAGGGACGGGCAGGGGAGGGCAGGCAGGGCGACAGCATTTTCCGCCCGCTATTGTGCAGAATTGCAAGGAGATCCGCAAGAGGGGGCGGCGGGCGTCTCGCCGGGGGGGCGTCGCCCAGGCGGTTATCCGCCGGTGCAGGCCGGAGCGCCCGGGCAGATCGGGATGTCCACTCCTCCGGAGACTGCCGTATTGGCGTTGTCGAGTTGGATTGCGTCGAACCCGACGCTGAAGCGCCCCTCGGCATCCATGACCGCCGTGACCCAGGCCTGGGCGATATTCGTATAGCCCGGACCGAGGGTGGCGTCGCGGTTCGTCGAGTTGTTCAGGTTCAGGTAGATCCAGCCGAAATCGGAGTCGGTCGGGATCTGCTCGCCACCGACGGAGACGCGCTGCGCTTCATCGCAGAACGTGCAGATGTCGGCAGGGGGCGGTCCGCCCGAGGGACCGCCGCCGCTGCCTGCGACGAACGGGTTTTCGGTCTCGTCGAAGACCGCGATCTGGCCTTCGAAGAGCGAGCCGTAGTTCGGGCCGGTGGTGCAGCTCCCTCCTGGCGGGAACTTCGAGTCGCGCCAGACGATGAGGTCGGTGCCGCCGGTGAAGCCGCCGCCGCTCAGGTAGCGGACGGCGAAGGTCGTGGCCAGCGGCTCGCGGTTGTCGGCCGCGGTGCCGCCGACGTAGCGGCCGTAGAAGGTGTACTCACCCGGGGTGTTGAAGACGTTGGCGTCCGCCTCGATGTGGACGAGCGTCTCGCCCTGAGCGAAGTTCTGTGCCGCATCGAAATAGGTGTAGTCGCCCCAGAGCACGTTGTCGTTGCCGGCGATCCCGCCACCGCCGCTCACGAAGTAGCCGGTGGACGAAGGGAACAGCAGCGAGCAGCTGTTCACGTCGTCGACCGTGACGTAGCCGCGCGCGATGTTGTCGCCGTAGTTGACGCCGGCGCAGGTGTTGTCCGCCGGCGAGCGCTTGCCGGTCAACAAGGCTTGCAGATGCGCCTGGAAATTCGTGCTGATCGCCGGAATCGAGTAGACCGGCGGGCTCGGCGGGTTGCTCGACAGGTTGCAGCCCGGGAACGGCACGTCGGGGCGTGAGTAGGGGCCGACCGGGCTGCCCGGCTCGTTCGCCGCGGTCGAGGTGCCCGGACCGGTCTGCGGCAGGAGGCCTTCGACCAGGATGTCGCGCAGGTTGAAGACCTGCACGTCATAGCCCGTCAGGTACACGTCGAAGTCGAGCACCGGGATCGACCAGTCACTCCACACCGTGACGTGCGCGAGCTGCGCCGTCGCCGAGGCATTGTTGAGGGAGAACAATGTCGAGATGCCATCGGAGTGGTCCAGGTCGACCTCGAAGTAGGGCAACAGCAGAGTCGCCGCCGGGACATCGTCGATCGTGCCGGGAACGGCATGCGCCTGAGGAGCGGAGGCCAGAAGTCCGAGGAGCGCGAGGCAAAGGACATCTCGGTTCATGCGGTCGACCTCCTCTTTGCCCCGTCAGGGGACCAGAACAGGAACACCAGGGCTTCGACATCGACCTGCTTGGACTATGAGATTCTAGCATGAAGACGGAAGGGAAGGGGGCGGATGATAGGATCTCTCCGACCCCCTCCCTTTTTTCGTCGGCACGAGATAGGATCTTCCTGAGGAACGACTGCGAAAGGAGGACGCCATGAGCCAGCCAGCCGTCTCGGCGCTCGCGCCTCTGCCCTTCGATCTCGTCTACGAGGATGGAGAGCCTTTGGAATCCGAGTGGCACGTCTGGGCCTTCATCCTCCTCCTGGGGCTGGTCCGCCGGCTCATGGAGGAGCAGGAGCGCACCGATTTCTACGTCGGTGGCAACATGTTCGTGTACTACTCCGTGGAGCAGGCGCGGGATGTGGCGCAGGGGCGGCAGTACTTCCGCGGCCCGGACGTCTTCTGGGTGGGTGGGGTCAAGCCCGGGCGTCGCAAGGCTTGGGTGGCCTGGGAGAATGAAGGGCGCCTTCCAGACGTCATCGTCGAGCTGGCGTCCCCCTCGACGGCTTCTGTCGACCGCAACGAGAAGAAGGCCCTCTATGCCCGGACCTTCCGGACGTCCGAGTACTACCTGTACGACCCGGACCTCCGGCAGTGGGAGGCCTTCCGTCTGGCGGGCGGCGTCTACGTGCCGATGGTGCCGGACGCCCAGGGCCGGTTCTGGAGCGAGCAGCTCGGAGCCTTCCTCGGCGTCTGGCATGGTGTCTATGAAGACATGGAGGATGACTGGGTCCGGCTGTTCCGGCGCGACGGAGGCCTGGTCCTGACAGGGAAGGAGCGGGCGAAGGCTGCGGAAGCGGAGGTCGAGCGCCTGCGGGCTTTGGTCGAAGATCGCGGCCAAGGCTGACACACCGGAATCCTCACCTCCAGAGCACACTTTTGCGGCGGATGTATCATCGGCATGCCGCATGTTCATCCTCGAAAGCTGGAATGGCCTGCTCCGCCTCGTCGTCTGGATGGCGCCCCCGCGTGATCCACGGGAATTGCCCGGTCCGTCCGGTGGGGGAGGGAACGGCTCCGCCGGCGGGGAGAAGGGACCCGACCTGCGGGACCCCGAGGAACGGTTCCGCGAGCTGTTCGAGAAGTACTTCGAGCCGGTGCTCCGGCTGTTCGTCCGGCGGGGGGTTCCGCGCGAGACGGCACGCGATCTCACCCAGGAGACGTTTCTCCGGGTCTACCGGAGCTTTGGGAGGTTCCGGGGCGAGGCCAGCCTCCGGACGTGGGTCTTCCACATCGCCGGCAACGTCTGGCGCAATGAGGTCCGCCGGTTGCGGGCCGAGAAGCGGGAGGGGTGGGAGGTCTCGCTCCAGGGGCTGACCGAGAGCGGGCCGGCGATCGCGGCCGATCACGCCTTCGAGGGGTGGGGACGAGCGCCGGGGGCGCTCGACCAGATCCTGGCCGACGAGAAGCAGAAGCAGCTCTATACGGCCCTCGAAAAGCTGCCCGCGCGGATGCGCCGCTGCGTTCTGCTGCGCATCCATGGCAATCTGAAGTACCGGGAGATCGCGGTGCTGATGGGGACCTCGATCGAGACCGTCAAGTCGCAGCTGTCGCAGGCGCAGGATCGCCTGGAACGGGAGCTGGGGCCTTATTTCGATTCTTTCGATTTGCGAGGAGATCGTGACTGACCGGCACGGCGAACGGGATCTGACGGCCGCGGTCCGGGATCTGGCGGCGGCCCTGGAGCGCGGCCTGGGAGACCATCCCGCGCCCGGGGAGCTGCTGGATTTCGTGGCCGGCGACCTCTCCGAGGCGGAGCGCGAGCGCATCGAGGAGCATCTGGCGCTCTGCCGCGAGTGCGCGCGGACGGCCCTCGAGCTGGCCGAGCCCCCCGGGGCGGAGGCTGCGCCGGCGGGCGAGCTCCTGACGGAGAAGGAGCTCGCGGCCGAATGGCGGCGCTTCCGGACCTCGCTGGCGGCGGCTCGGCCGGTGCGCCGGG
>Ga0137375_10000127_pt1 | contig 70728 bp, 60 predicted proteins | sample SagtaG_24_FD_104936 | JGI IMG/M metagenome (GOLD analysis project Ga0137375, IMG submission 104936) | Vadose zone soil microbial communities from Sagehorn Ranch, Mendocino, California, USA - Sage1_R_113_16 metaG | ecosystem: Environmental > Terrestrial > Soil > Vadose zone | place: USA... | reverse complement strand
CCAGCCTCGTATCACCCATGCCACCAGCAGACCGCGGGCCAACGGCCTCGTCACCACCAAGCCGGGATCTGAAACAAAACACGACTCACGTGGTGATGAGAAAACCCAAGACCGGGACACTAGAAGGCCGTGTCCGCCATCGCGTATTCCGCCGCGGCCGGGGCATCGCCTGACTCCCGGCGCCAGAGGGCGAGCCAGCTGCCGACCGCCAGGAACACGACGCCCGCAACCCCCAGCCCGAGCGGGATGGTCAGGGTGATCGCCTCGATCCCAGCTCGCCTGTTGCGGTCCGCGTTGACCGAACTCTGCACGCTGGCCGGAGTCATCGGGAGATTGCCCTGGAAGAGCACCAGGCGCTGGACGCCGCCCGAGTCCCGCAGGGTGATCTTCTGGTTCTCGTTGACGTTCACCACGGCGCCGGTCACCGGATCCACCCAGTAGGTGTTGGTCGCCTGGTAGTACTCATCGAGCGTCACCGTCGGCTGGCCGTGCAGCCCGACGAGCGAACTCGGCAGCTGCTGCTTGCCGAATCGCTGGGCGGGAACCCGCTCGACGAACCGGTAGGTGGGCAGCCCGTCGGTCGTCGCCTGGCCGTCGAACTGGACCTCCAGCGGCTTGAGCAGGGTGGTGTCGAAGATCTGGTACGACTGCTGCTTGGTACCGATCGGCCAGGTGAAGGCGAGGCCCGCCTGGCGGCCGGTGTAGGACCCGGCGGTCTCGCCGCAGCAAGCGAACAGAGCACCGGTCCGGCGGTCGAACGCCGATCGCTGCGTGCGGGCCTGATAGGCCACGCCGTTAGTCACGTCGAAGCTGTAGCTGAACTGCGTCCACACGGCCCGGGACGCGGTACCGGACGCCACGTCGCCCTTGATCGTCCTGGTCACCCGGATCGTGGCGCCCGTCACGTCCTTCAGCAGGCTGGGGCTGAAGTAAGTGACGCCGGTGCCCGCCAGCGTGGTGACCCGGTATTCATTCAGCGGGAACTTCACCACGTGGCCGGCCACGTAGAAGCGCAGGAGCAGCCCGGAGACCAGCAGGAAAGTGCCCAGGCCCGCCGCGACTACGCCGACTACCCGGCGCATCGGCCCGCCATCGCGCCGCATCGCCGCGCTGAGCGCGTCGCCCTCATCAGTCAGCCCGTGCCGTAGTTGTACAGCGGCGCATTGGCCGGGGTGCTGTTGGTGGCCCCGGTCAGGTAGGTGGCGGTCAGCACGCTGCCGCCGACGGCAAGGACCGCACCGATGATGATGGCAATGAGCAGGCGGGTCACGGAATCCTCTTTCCCCCGGGCCTCGATTCAGGGTAGAGCGCGCACCGGGCGCGGGCCAGGAGAATGAGCAAAGAGCGATAATCCGGACTTCTGCCGCAACGCGGCTGGTGACGACGAGCGCCGGGCCGGCTCCTTGCCAGCCCTTCCGGACGCGACTTAGACTGAACATTCAGTCAATCGCGCCGGAAAGGCGCGGCGTCAGGAGTACGCCATGGCCACCCAGCAGGCCGCTCCGATCGGGCTGCCAGCCAGCCAGCGGACGCAGGCTCAGGTCACTCTCAGCGGAATCATCGCCGAGCAGGAGGAGATATTCACCCGGCGGCAGCCGGAGTCACGCCGGCTGGCCGAGCGGGCCGGACACGCGCTCGCCGGCGGGGTGACGTCCAGCTGGCAGATCACCCGCCCGCAGCCGGTCTGGCTCAGCCACGGCAAGGGCTCGAAGATCTACGATGTTGACGGCAACGAGTACGTCGACCTGCACGGCGGCTACGGGGCCGCGCTCGCCGGGCACGGCCACCCGGCCATCGTCGAGGCGGTCCGTGACCAGGTCGCGCTCGGTACCCACTTCGCCCAGCCGACGCACAACGCGATCCTCGCCGCCGAGGAACTGTCCCGCCGGTTCGGCCTGCCGCAGTGGCGGTTCGCCAACTCGGGCACCGAGGCGACCATGGACGCCGTTCACCTGATGCGCTCGATCACCGGCCGGGACCTGATCATCAAGGTCGAGGGCTGCTACCACGGGCACCACGACTCGGTGCAGGTATCGGTCTGCCCGGAGCCCGACGAGGCGGGCCCGGCGGACAGGCCGGCCCAGGTCCCGGCCAGCACCGGCATCCCGCAGGCGATCATGGACCTGACGCTCGTGGCCGGCTTCAACGACCTGCCCGGCGTCGCGCGGCTACTCGAAAAGCACCCCGGGCAGATCGCCGGGATGATCATCGAGCCGATCATGATGAACGCGGGGATCATCCTGCCGGAGCCCGGCTACCTGGCGGGGCTCAAGGAACTGCTGAACTCCCACGGCGCCTACCTCGCCTTCGACGAGGTCAAGACCGGGCTCACCGCCGGGCCGAACGGCGCCACCGGCGTGACCGGCGTCGTCCCGGACATCATCTGCCTGGCCAAGGCGATCGGCGGCGGCATCGCCGTCGCCGCCATCGGCGGCTCCGCCGAGGTCATGGCGCACGTGACCGACGGCGGATACGAAATGGTAGGGACGTTTAACGGAAACCCCCTGGCGATGGCCGCCTGCCGCGCCATGCTCCTTGAGGTGGCCACCCCGGAGGCCTATCAGCGGATAGACGCCTTGCGCCGCCGAGCGGCCGGCGGACTCACCCGCGAGATCAGCCGTGCCGGGCTCGACGCCCAGGTCGTCTCGGTCGGCGCGAAGGGCTGCGTCGTCTTTACCGCCCAGCCCGTGCGCGACTTCCGCGGCTTCCTCGGCATCGAGGACTCCTACAGCCATGCGCACTGGCTCTTCCAGCACAACGGCGGCGTCTTCCTGCCGCCCTGGGGGAAGATCGAGCAGTGGCTGATCTCGGTGCAGCATGACGAGGCGGACATCGACGTGTTTGTACGGAATTTTGGCAATTTTGCCGAGACCTTGCGGAGATGAGCCGCTGGAGCCATCAGGGCGCCTGACCGCTCACCGGTCAGGCGCGTGAGCGCTGTAACCATTCAGGCCGGCTGACCGCTAACCAGTCAGGTCGTGCGACCACTGTTACCGGTCAGGTCTTGTTTCCGCGCCCGCACAGGAGTAGGAGTAGTTGACGGACCGTTCAGTCAGCGAAAAGCTGACGGAATGTTCAGTCAGGAACCGCTGACCGCAGTTCCGCCGTGACCCCGCCGGCGGAACATCGACGAGCGAGGTGATGGGGATGCACCCGAGAGAAGGCTGGCAGGCCGATGGGACCCCGCCTCAAGGCGGGCTGTCCAGGCGCGGCTTCCTTAAGCAGAGCGCAGGTGCCGGGCTCATGATGGGCAGTCTGGGCGCGCTGCTCGAGGCGTGCGGCTCAAGCTCCGGCCCAACCCCGGCCGGCTCGACGCCCCTCACCAGCGGCGGGATTCCCCTGCCCAGGCCGAACAACCCGGTTACCTGGCCGATCTTCAAGGATAACCACGCGATCGCCAGCGGCCTCGCCCCCGAGCAGGGCGCCACGCTGAAGATCTACAACTGGGTGGCCTACCTCAACCCGAAGATCATGAAGGACTTCGGCAAGAAGTACAACTGCAAGGTCGAGCTGACCACGTTCAACAACATGGACGAGGCGATGGCCAAGCTCCGCACCGGGCAGCTGAACTTCGACATCTTCTTCCCCACCATCGACGTCATGGGCCAGCTGGTCGAGGGCAAGCTGATCCAGCCGCTCAACCACAGCTACATCCCGAACATTGCTCAGACCTGGCCGGATTTCCAGAACCCGTTCTACGACGGCAAGTGGCGGTACACCGTGCCGTACACGATCTACACCACGGGCATCGCATGGCGGAAGGACAAGGTTCCGGAGAACCCCTACCAGATGGCCAACCCGTGGGCGATGCCCTGGCAGGGGAAGTACAAGGGCAAGGTCGCGATTCTCGACGACTCCAGGGAGAGCATCAGCCTCGGGCTGATGAAGAACGGGATCTTCAACCTGAACACGACCAACGCCAGCCAGATCGCGGCTGCCGGGAAGGCCCTGCAGGACCTGGCTCACCTCACCAACATGCACATCAACAACAACGACTACACCGAGATCCCCAGCGGCCAGATCTGGATTCACCACGCCTGGTCCGGCGACATCGCGGCGGCACAGTACTACATGCCCAAGGGGGTGCCAGTCGATGTCGTCGGATACTGGTTCCCGACCGACGGCAAGGGCCCGGTGGGAAACGACCTGATCAGCGTGCTGCGCTCGGCGTCCAACCCGGTGCTCGCGCATCATTTCATGAACTACATACTCGACCTGCAGAACGCGCTGACCAACATCAGCTGGAACGGTTACATGCAGCCGCTGAACGAGGTCACCCCGCAGCGCCTGGTGACCGAGAAGCTCCTGCCGCGGAGCCTGATGTCCACCGCCGTGCTCCCCTCGTTCTTCCGGCGGGGGGTCATGGAGCTGCAACTGCCAGTGACGGCACTGAGTCAGTGGGACCAGGCCTGGCTCCAGGCGAAGAACGCCTAGGCGGCTAGGGCGTGCAGCGTCGCGGGGCCACGCCGGGGCGGCAGCAGTCGCGGGAGCCTCATCGGCTGTTCTGGGCCGCTCTGGCTGCGCCGGGCATCATCTGGCTGGCGCTGCTGTTCATCGTGCCGTTCTACGCCATACTCGCGATCGCGGCCGGGCAGGTGAACCAGGTATTCGGATACCCGGTCGCGGTCTGGAATCCGCTGCACTGGAGCTCGGCCAACTTCTCCGCAGCCTGGCACAATGTCGTCGGCAGCTCGGCATTCGTCGGCCCGATCATCGTCAGGACCCTCGTCTATGTTGCCGCGGCTTCGCTGCTGTCGCTCGTGATCGCATATCCCGCCGCGTACTTCGTGGCCCGGTTCGCCGGCCGACGGAAGGGACTCTTCCTTGTGCTGCTGATCGCGCCGTTCTGGATCAGCTACATGATGCGCATGCTCGCCTGGATCGACCTGCTGCAGACGGACGGTTATGTGAACCAGACACTGACCTTCCTGCACCTGGTCAGCCAGCCGGTCAACTGGCTGGGCGGGCTCGGGACCACGGTCGTGCTCGGCCTGGTCTATGGGTACATCCCGTACCTGATCCTGGTGCTCTACGCCGGCCTGGACCGGATCGATCCCGCGCTGATCGAAGCGGGCCGTGACCTCGGTCTCGGCCGGGCACGGACGTTCCTGCGGGTAACGCTGCCGCTGTCGCGGCAGCCGATCCTGACCGGCATGCTGATCACGGTGCTGCCGATGCTCGGCGACTACTTCACCAACCAGCTGATGTCCGGCGCGACCGGCACCACCATGCTGGGCAACGTCATCGATAGCCAGCTCACCACCCCCGGCCTGCAGGGCCAGGGCGCGGTCTTCTCTGTGCTCTTCCTGCTGGCACTGATCGTTCCGATGATCTATTACGTGGTAGCCACCAACCGGTCGTCACGGGAGGCGGCGTGACCACGACCGAGGTGACGGCCAAGCCCGCCGGGCGCGCGGACGCCCGGGGGCGCACCGGGCTGAACCGGCTGCGCCCGCGATCCAATCCATGGCGTCACCCGTGGTTCCTGGAGGGGTTTACCTGGCTGTACCTGATCTGGTCGCTGGTGCCGATCGTACTCGCGGTGCTGTTTTCCTTTAATAACGGACAATCGCAGAGCGTCTGGCAGGGCTTCTCCTGGCGCTGGTATTTCGCCGACCCGGTGAACTCCGTCCTGCACAACCCCAACCTGCACGCCGCCGTGGTGCAGACCCTGCGGCTGTCGGTCTACACCACCCTGATCGCGGTGCCGCTCGGCGTCGCGTTCGCGCTCGGCATCAACCGGTGGCGCGGCTACACCGCCTCGACCTTCAACTTCGTGATGGTCCTGTCGTTCGTGATCCCCGAGCTGATCTTCGGCGTGGCGATGTTCTTCGTGTTCACGGCGCTCTTCACGTCGGTGCACCTGGGCACTCTGGCCGAGACCCTCGGGCTGGTCACCTGGAACCTCAGCTGGCCTGCGATCATCGTGCAGGCCCGGCTGGTGACACTCGGTCGCCAGTACGAGGAAGCGGCCGCCGACCTCGGGGCCACCCAGCTGCAGACCATGCGCCGGGTGATGCTGCCGCTGCTGGCCCCGGCCATCTTCGCGAGCGCGGTGCTCGTCTTCTCCAGCGTCATCGACGACTTCGTGATCGTGGACCTGCTGAACTCGAACGTCGGGAATACGCCGATGTCGGTCTACATCTACTCGCAGCAGCACGGCGGAAACGGCGGCCCCGCGCTCAACGCCCTCGGCACCATCATGCTGGTGATGTCCCTCGTGGTGGCGGGCCTGGGGTATCTGGGCTATCGGTGGATGACCCGCGGCGAGCGGGTCGACCGCAAGGCGGCGATTGCCACCATCGCTGGCGCCTGACCGCTGCCGCTCCGGCGCATTACTGCGCGGAACGGCGCATGGAACACAAAACGCCATGATTCCGGAGCGCGCAATTATCACTGATTTCACATAATTCCTGCGGCGGAGCGAGCGCAGCCAGAACGGCAACGCGGGCATCAAGATCACGATAAGGTCAAGGTAACGGCGATGATCGGCGGTTCCGATAGCGCGTACCCCGGGCGAGGGAGAGCAGGCTATGCTGCGGCACAACGTCGTAATAACCGCAGGTAGCTGCGGAATTGCCGCATTGGCCGTGGGGTTGGCGCCCGCCACCGCACAGGCCGCGCAGGCCACCCGGGCCGCGCCGGAGGCGCAGGCTACCGGGGCCGCATGGGTCACCCGGGCCGCGGCGGCGGGCCAGGCGCCGGCGCCGGGCTGGCGCATCGTGCACGTCAACAACTACGGCGGCCACGATTCGCTGACCGCGGTGACCGCGGTCAGCCCGGCCGACGCCTGGGCTGGCGGGCTGGTCACCAACTCCGGCACGCACGCCTTCCTGCAGCACTGGGACGGGCGGGCGTGGACCAGGGCGAGCCTGCCCCCGGCCATCCGCAGGATCAAATTGGCCGAGGTCAGCGATCTCGCCGCCTCCTCGGCCAGCAACGTCTGGGCGTTCATCAGCGGGCACCCGGCGGCGGCTGCGCGCTTCGACGGCACGGCCTGGCGCGTCGTCAGGGAATGGCCGGGAGAGGCATTCTCGATCACCGGCGAGGCCTTCAGCGCCCGCGACGTCTGGATGTTCGGCGGGATCGGCCCGCGGACCGCCGGCACCTGGCACTACGACGGCCGCAGCTGGACCCGTCCGAAGATGCCGCTGACCGCGTTCGACGTCAGCCGGGTCTCCGCCAAGGACGAGTGGGCGATCGGCGACCGGCTCGGCCGGCAGGGCACTTATGTGGGCGGAGTCGAGCGCTGGAACGGGCATTCCTGGGCCATCGTGCCGACCGGCAAGCTGATTCCCGCGGACACCGCGGTGCGCAGCACCGCGCTCGGGCAGATCCTCGCGCAGTCGCGCCGCAGCATCTGGGTGACCGGCACCACCTACACCGGCGACTTCCAGCACCTGACCTCGTTCATCCTGCACTGGAACGGCAGGACCTGGCGCCGGGTGACCGCGGGGACGGACCTCAGCCTCGGCCCGGCCGCCATCGGCGGGGCCGGCCTGCTGACCGTGGCGCAGCGCGTCCGGCTGACCAACCAGAGCTACACCGACCCGGCCCCGGCCCTGGCGTCCTACGCGCCGGCCCGCCAGGTCGCGCTGGCCACGCCCAGCCATCCCGGCCGCTCGCTGGAGATCAACGCCATCGCCGACATTCCGGGCACCCGGTCATCCTGGGCGGTGGGCGGATACTTCACCGATGCCGCGGCGCCGGGCTGGATCCCGTCCGGCGGGGTGATACTCCGCCGCGGCAGCTAGCCGCCCGGGATCAGCTGACCTTCAGCGCGTCGGCATCCGCCGCCTCGTCCAGCGGGCCCGCGTCGGCGAGCACCCGCAGCGCGTCCGGGGCCAGGAACGCGTGCACCGGGGTGCCCTGGCTCAGCCCCTCCGTGGTGCCGTCGTTCTGCAGCAGGACCTGCAGTTCAGCGCCGGCCGCCAGCCGCAGGATCACCTGGGTGGCCGAGCCCAGATAGATGAGCCGCTGGACCATCGCGGGAACGCGATTGGGCCCGGCTGACCCGTAGTCCTCCACCCGGACCCGCTCCGGCCTGATCAGCGCCCGCGCGCGGCCGGCCGTCCCGGTCCCGCCGTGCTCCACGTCAAGCACCGAGTCGCCCAGCCTGACCTGGCAGCGCGCGCCGGGACCCCGCTCGACCACGTCGACCTCCATCAGGTTCGACACGCCGAGGAAGTCGGCCACATACGTGTCGGCTGGCTCCTCGTACACCTGGTGCGGGTCGCCGATCTGGACGATCTTGCCGTGGCGCATGACCGCCAGCCGGTCGGACATGGTCAGCGCCTCTTCCTGGTCGTGCGTGACATACAGGAAGGTGATGCCGACCTGCTCCTGCAGCGCCTTGAGCTCGACCTTGAGCGACCGGCGCAGCTTGGCGTCGAGCGCGCCGAGCGGCTCATCAAGCAGCAGCACCGCAGGCTTGAGCACGAGCGCCCTGGCCAGCGCCACTCGTTGCTGCTGGCCTCCGGACAGCTGACCGGGCCGCCTCTTCTCGAACGAGCGCAACTTGACCAGGTCCAGCGACTCGTAAACCCTGCTTGTCAGCTCTGCCTTGGCCAGCCGCCGGTTGCGGAGGCCGAAGGCCACGTTGTCGAACACGGTCAGGAACGGGAACAGGGCATAGCTCTGGAACACCGTGTTGACGTTGCGCTTATGCGGCGGGATTCCGGACACGTCCACGTCGTCCAGCAGGATCCGGCCGGCAGTCGGCTGCTCGAAGCCGGCGATCAGGCGCAGCGTGGTCGTCTTGCCGCAGCCCGACGGGCCCAGCAGGGAGAAGAACTCGCCGCTAGCGATCGTGAGGTCGATGCCCTCGACCGCGATCTCCGCGAAGCGCTTGGTCAGTGAGATCAGCTCGATCTTGCCACCGGGCACCTCGGCTACCTCTCCCTCGGGCGCGGCTTGCGGTCAGCGCCGCGCGCCGGCCGGCCCGGACTCCAGTCGAACCCCAGCTGGCTCGCGACGAAATGCATGCTCAGCGTGAACGCCGCGGCCGGGTCAACCACCGGGTCGGCCAGCGCGATCTGGATGGCCAGCCCGTCCAGCAGCGCGGACAGGCTGACGGCGAAATCCGCCGCGTCCACGGCCGCGAATTCGCCCGCTTCCTGGCCGGCCAGCACCAGCGAGGCGATCATTGCCCGCCAGCGCTCGTCGGATTTCTGCCGGACGCTGGCGACCTGGGGGTTCCTGGCCGCCTGTGCCCAGAAGTCCAGCCAGAGCAGCCAGGAGCCGTGCGGCTCCGGGTCCGCCTCGGGCAGGCAGCTCATCGCCACGATCTCCTCGAGCCTGGCGGCGGCCGTCGGCAGCGAGGACATCCGGCGCTGCCCGTCGGCGTACCAGGCGTTCTCGGAATACCTGATCGCCTCGGTCAGCAGCTGGTCCTTGGTCTTGAAGTAGTAGATGACCAGCGCCGGGCTGATCCCGGTCCGCTCGGCGACGTCGGCGATCCTGGTGTCGGGGTAGCCGCGCTCGGAAATGACCTCAAGGGCCGCGCGCAGCATCTGCTCCCGGCGCAGGTCGGCGGTTCCCTGGGCTTCGACAGCCTCACGGACCTGGTCTGTCATCGCGGCAATCCTCTCCGCCTCTTGTCGTCACGGTAGCAGGTTTCTAGACTGAACATTCAGTCAACTCGTGATGCGGGCTCGTGGCCGCACCGGCGGAAGGCGGACTCATGGCCGCAACATACGACGCGATCGTTGTTGGCGGAGGGCATAACGGGCTTGTCGCGGCCGCGTACCTGGCCCGGTCAGGTGCCCGCACCGTCGTCCTGGAGGGACGGCACAAGACCGGCGGCGCCGCGACCACCGAGGCGCCGTGGCCGGAGGCACCCGAGTTCAAGGTCACCCGGCTCTCCTACGTGATGAGCCTGATGCCGCCGACGATCATCTCCGATCTCGGCCTGGCCAGGCATGGCTACCAGATCTACCCGATGGGACCGTACTACCAGGCGTTCCCCGAGGGCGGGTCAATCAAGCTCTACGCCGACGACGCCAAGCGCAACCACGAGGAAGTGGCCAAGTGGTCCAAGAAGGACGCGGACGCCATGCCGCGCTGGGATGCGTGGCTGGAGGGCCTGGCCGAGGTGCTCGGCCCGCTGCTGCTGACGGTGCCCCCGGCGATCGGCTCGCGCAAGCGGCGTGACCTGGCCGGCACCCTGCGGCTCGCCTGGCGGCACAAGGGCCTCGACGTGCGGACGGTCGCCGACGTGACCCGGCTGATGACCATGAGCATCGCCGATTTGCTCGACGACTGGTTCACCTCGCCGCAGGTCAAGGGCGCGCTGGCGGTCAACGGCGTGATCGGGACCTGGGCGGGCCCGTGCGAGCCCGGCACTGCCTACGTGATGGCCCACCACTCCATCGGCGACGTCGGGGACGGGCACCTGGGGAACTGGGGTTTTGCCGAAGGCGGCATGGGCGCCGTGGCCAGCGCCATCGAGGCGGCCGCGCGCGGCTACGGAGCCGAGGTCCGGGTCAACGCCAGGGTGGCCCGGGTGATCGTCTCCGACGGCCGCGCGGCCGGCGTGGTGCTGGAGAGCGGGGACGAGATCCGGGCCGGCGTCGTGGTCACCACGCTGCACCCGCGCACCGCGTTCCTCGAGCATGTCGGTGCCGAGCACCTGCCGCCCGATTTCACCAGCGACATCCAGCGCTGGAAGACCCGCAGCGGCGTCGTGAAGATCAACCTGGCCCTGGCCGAGCTGCCGGACTTCACCGCCGACCCGGGCACGCACCTACAGGAGCATCACACCGGCTCGGTCGAGATGGCGCCGACGGTGGAGTACATCGAGCGCGCGTTCACCGACGCCCGCGAGGGCCGGCCGGCACTGCGGCCGTTCAGCGACGGGGTGATCCCGACCGCGTTCGACAAGAGCCTGGTCCCGGAGGGCTACCACATCATGTCGCTGTTCTCCCAGTGGGTGCCGTCCGACTGGAACACCGAGCCGCACACCGAGGAACTTGAGGCCTACGCGGACCGGCAGATCGACTGCTACAACGAGCTGGCGCCGAACTTCAAGTCCTCGATCCTGCACCGGGACATTGTCGGGCCCTATCAGATGGAGCACGAGTACGGCCTGATCGGCGGGAACATCTTCCACGGCGAGCTGTCGCTCGAACAGCTGTTCCACATGCGGCCGGCGCCCGGCTTCGCCGACTACCGCACCCCGGTCAGCGGCCTGTACTACGGCAGCTCGGCGACGCACGCCGGCGGCGGCGTCTGCGGCATCCCCGGCTGGCAGGCGGCCCGGGCCGCGATCGCGGACAAGAAGGCCAGCCGCCGGGCCGGTCAGCTGCGTAAGTTCGCCCGACGGTCATGAGCATCGGGGAACAAGACCAAGCGCTGGAACGGATTGCCGGGTCCACTCCCGCCCCGCTGCGGCCGGCTTCCCTGCGGGCGATGCTCGAAGCGCGCAGCGTGGCGCTGGTCGGCGCCTCGCCGCGGCCAGGCAGCTTCGGCCAGCGAATGATCCACGAGGTCGGCCGGAGCCCGGCCAGGCCGGACATCTACCTGGTCAACCCCCGGTACCGGCAGATCGGCGGCCGTCCGTGCTACCCCTCGCTGGCCGAGCTGCCCGGGCCGGCCGACCTGGTCCTGCTCGGCGTCCCGGACACGGCGCTGGAGGAGCAGCTCAGCCTGGCGGCCCGCTGCCGCAGCGCCGCGGCGGTGATCTTCGGCAACGCGCACGAAGACCCGCCCCCCGCGACCCCGGATGGCGGCTCCAGCCGGCCGGGTCCGGCGGTTGCCCCGGCGGGCGGCCGGGCCGGCGCCGCCAGCCGCCCGGTCCTGCGCGAGCGTCTGGCCGCGATCGCGCGCGGGGGCGGGATGCAGCTGTGCGGGGCCGGCTGCATGGGGTTCGTCAACGTGGCCCGCGGCCTGCGGGCGATCGGCTACGTCGAGCCGGACCAGCTGCCGGCCGGCCCGGTCGCGCTGGTCACCCATTCGGGGTCGGTGTTCTCCGCGATGCTGCGCAGCGGCCGGGCCATCGGGTTCACCCTGGCGGTGTCCTCCGGGCAGGAACTCGTCACCCCGGCCGCCGCCTACCTGGAGTACGCGCTGGCCCTGCCGGAAACCCGGGTGCTCGCGCTGGTGCTCGAGGCGATGCGCGAGCCTGGCCGGCTGCGGGCGGTGCTGGCCAGCGCCGCGGCCAGGGACACACCCGTGGTGCTGCTCACGGTCGGCAGCTCGGCCAGGGGGCAGGCGATGGTGGCGGCTCATTCCGGGGCGCTGGCCGTCCAGGACGGCGGCTGGGAGGCGCTGGCGGATGCCTATGGCCTGCACCGGGTCGGCGACCTGGCCGAGCTGGCGGACACGCTGGAGCTGTTCGCGATCGGCCGCCGCGCCCAGCTCCCCCCCGCCAGCCCGGCACCCGCCCGCTTTCTCCATGATCACGGAGGATCCGGCACGCCGGGGCCTGCCGGATCCTCCGTGATCATGGAAGGCGAGGGGACCGGGATCGCCACGGTGCACGATTCCGGCCTGGAACGGGCGCACGCGGCGGATCTCGCCGAGCAGCTCGGCGTGCCGTACGCATCGATCGGCGAGCCGACGCTGGCCAGGCTCGCCAGCCTGCTGGACCCCGGGCTGGAGCCGGCCAACCCGCTCGACATCTGGGGGACCGGCGGCGACGTGCAGCGCCAGGTTGCCGGCTCGCTGGTGGCATTGGCCGACGATCCGGCCGTCGCCGCCGTCGCGCTGGCCGTCGACCTGGTCCGCGAGTTCGACGGCGACCGCTCCTATCCCGCCGCCGTGCTGGCCGCCGCCGCCCGGACCGCGAAGCCGGTTGCCGTGCTGACCAGCTTCGCCAGCGCGGTTGACCAAGAGGTGGCGGGCGAGCTGCGCGCGGCCGGGATTCCGGTGCTCGAGGGGATGCGCACCGGCCTGCTGGCCCTCCGGCACCTGCTCGACCAGGCCGACCGGGACGCCCTCGCCAGGTCCGTCCCGCCCGACAGCCAAGCCAGCCTGGCCAGGCTGGAGCCGTCAGGCGATGGGCGGCGAAACGAAGGCGGCCAGCCTGGCGGTGGGTTGCCGGGCAGCGGGCGGGCTGGCTGGCAGCCGGACGAGGCGCGCCGCGCGCGCGGCGCGGCGCTGCTGGCGGCCGGCCAGGCTGCCGGGGCACCGCTGCTCGACCTGCTCCGTGACTACGGGATCGCTGCCGCGCGAGCCGAGCCGGCCGCGGGCATCGACGCCGTGCTGGCCGCGGCCGCAGCGATCGGCTATCCGGTCGTGCTGAAGACCGATGAACCGGGGATCCCGCACAAGTCCGACGCCGGTGGCGTGCTGCTCGGTATCCGCGGGCCTGCCGAGCTGGCCGCCGCCTACCTCGATCTCTCCGCCAGGCTCGGCCCCCGTGCGCTCGTCTGCGAGACCATCCCGCCCGGCACCGAGCTGGCGCTCGGCATCGCCCGTGACCAGGACCTGGGCCCGCTGGTCGTGGTCGGGGCCGGCGGCGTGCTCGTCGAGCTGCTGGCGGACCGGGCGGTGGCGCTGCCGCCGGTGAGCGGCGGCCAGGCCGGCCGCATGATCGGCCGGCTGCGGGCCGCCAGGCTGCTGGCCGGGGTGCGCGGTGAGCCTGCCGCCGACATCGGGGCCGTGATCCGCGCGATCACCGGGCTGTCGGCACTCGCCATGGAACTCGGCGACGACCTGGCGGCGCTGGACGTGAACCCGCTGGTCTGCGGCCCATCCGGCGCGATCGCCGTCGACGCGCTGGCGATCCCGCGCGCTACCGCCTGACGTCCGCGGTACCGGCATCCTCGCCGGGCTGCCCGCTCTCCGCCGTGACGAGCGCGGATCCGGCGAGTCGGGCCGATGTATCACAAACCGGGTTGCCGACTCTTTAAAGGGTCAGCCAAAAATCCTCGCCCCGGGGAGCGACCTATGACCGGCCCAGACGTCCAGGACAACCGCCAGCATGTCGACGAGCTCGACAAGCGGCTGCGCGGCCTGAACGCTGCCCTGGCCGACCTCGGGAACAGCGACGAATTCGACCAACTGCTCAAGATCATCCACTTCCGCGGCTGGACGACTTGGCCCGACCTGTTCTTGATGAACACCGTAGTCGAGGCCATGGAACGCGCCGTCGATGACGTCAGGGACCTGCGCAAGGCCCTGCTGGAGTGCGCGCTGAGCATCAGCGACGCTCCCGTCGATTAGGTGCACAAGGGAGGCGGCTGGGATGGCGTCGAGTTCGGGGGCCGACGCCATCCCGGCCGCCTTTCCGCCGAGCAGGCGGACACCGCTCCTGGCCAGATGGGCGGGTGCCGCAGGGGCGTGCGTTGTGCTGCGGTCTGGCCAGGAGCGGTGTCTAGGCTGACGCCTGCGGCGGCAGGGCCGCACCCCGGCGAAGGCGGCGCCAGCGGTCGGCCCGGCGGTCGGCGATGACCTGGCGCACCACGTTGCGGCCCGGGATCCCGGTGACCCCGCCGCCGCCGTGCGTCGCCGACCCTGCCTGGTAGAGCCCGCGCACCGGAGTGCGCAGATCGGCGTACCCGGCGGCCGGCCTGCCGTGGAACATCTGCCCGAGGCTCAGCTCGCCGTGGAAGATGTTGCCGCCGACCAGCCCGTACTCCCGCTGCATCTGCTGCGGGCCGATCACCTGGCGGTGCAGCACCGAGCCGGTGAACCCGGGTGCGACCGCCTCCATCCGGGCGATCACCCGGTCCGCGTAGGCGGCGAGCGCGGCGTTGTCCGGGTCGTCCGCGTAGCCATGCGGCACCCACTGGGTGAACATCGACATGACGTGCCGTCCCGCCGGGGCCAGCGAGTCATCGAAGACGCTCGGTATGCAGATGTCGGCGAACGGCGCCGATGACGGGCGGCCGGAGACCGCGTCCTGGAAGGCGTTCTCGATGTCATCAAGGCTCTCGGCCAGCACGATCGTGCCGCCATGCACCTGCGGGTCGCGCTCGGGATGACTGGCGAACACCGGTAGCCGGTCCAGCGCCAGATTGATCTTGACGGTGCCGCTGCGGGTCTGCCAGCCACGGATGTCGGCGAGGAAGTCAGGCGGCAGCGTAGCCGGGTCGAGCAGCTGCAGGAACGAGATCTGCGGGTGCGCCGTCGTGATCACGGTGGCCGCGTCAATGTCTTCGCCGCTGGCCAGCGTGACGCCGGCCACCCGGCCACCGCAGGTCCGGATCCTGGCCACCTCGGCGCCGGTACGGACCGCGGCGCCGAGCGATCGGGCCGCGGCGGCCAGCGCGCTGGTCACGCCGCCCATCCCGCCACGCGGGAACCCCCACGCCCCCGTCTGACCGTCGACATCGCCGATGTGGTGGTGCAGCATCACGTACGCGGTTCCCGGTGACCTGGGGCCTGCCCAGGTCCCGATCACGCCGGAGACCGCCAGCACGCCGCGCAGGGCGTCACTCTCGAAGTAGCGCTCCACAAGATCGGCGACGCTCCCGGTGAGCAGCCTGGTGACGTCCACCGCGCCGCGGGTATCCAGCTTCCGCAGGTGCCGCAGCAGCAAGCCCTGCCGCCACAGGTCGGGCGGGCGCCGAGAGCCTAGCCGCGGCGGGATCTGGTTCAGCATAGGCCCGAGAACCGCGCCGATCCCGGCCATGTGCGCCTCGTAGCTGTCGTAAGCGGCCGCGTCACGCGCGGAGAACTTGGCGATCTCGTCGCGGCGCGCGGCCGGCTCGTGCGGCAGCGCGAGGTACCGCCCGTCCGTGCGCGGCGCGAAGTAAGGACCCTGCGGGAAAACGCGGTACCCGTGGCTGGCTAGCCGCAGGTCGCGGACCAGGTCCGGGGACAGCAGCGAGACCACGTAGGACAGCGAGGTCACCGTGTAGTCCGGGCCGAACGGGTGCTCGCTGACCGCCGCGCCGCCGACCACGTCCCGACGCTCGCAGACCAGCGTGTCGAGCCCGCTGCGGGCCAGGTAGGCGGCCGCGACGAGACCGTTGTGACCTCCGCCGATGATCACTACATCCCGGCTAGCCGTCATCGGCAGCAAGATCCCTTCTCGCCCGGCACGTGCCGGGCACAACGAGCGCGGGGCTGGCAGCCAGCGGGAGCCCGGCGACCTGCACTTCCTTGATCATAAGCGGCGTTCCCGGCGCCAGCCGCGCTCGCCGCGTCACCACGGAGGTTCCGTGCGCCAGCCCCCAAGGTTCCGCTGACCGCCATCGCCGCAGATCATCGGGCTCACGCTGGCCGAGGCCGACAAGATGACCAGGCGGTGGGGCCCTGGTCGCTTTGCCCGCCGATGAAGCAATTAGGCTATTCGGCCGGGCCTCTACTACGTTCCCTGCGACTGAGATGGACTACCAGGAGGTACGTATGCGGATCGGCCGATCGCTGGCGATCGCGACGATTCTCGCTGCCGTGGGCGGAATCACATCGGCCGTGCCCCCGGCACTCGCGGCGGGCGGCGGAACGGGCTCTGCCGCGGCAAGCTCGGCCATTGCGGGCTTAGCCGCGCCGGGAGCCACGGGCCCGGACACGGCGGGCCCGGACACGGCGGGCCCGGCTACGGCGGGCCCGGACACGGCGGGCCCGGCTACGGCGCGCTCGGCTACGGCGCGCTCGGCTATGGCGGGCCCAGACACGGCGGGCTCGGGTACGGCGGGCTCGGGTACGGCGGGCTCGGGTACGGCGGGCTCGGGTACGGCGGGCTCGGGTACGGCCAGCGCGACGCGGCTGTGCGGATCGCGGGCAGGCCGCACCCCCCGCATCAAGAAGGTCATGTGGATCTTCATGGAGAACCGGTCGTACGGCCAGCACGCGGGCCAGATACCTGGCGATCCGGCGGCGACCTACATCCGCCGGAAGCTGATCGGGCACTGCGGGAGCACGTCGAACTACCACGCGGTGACGCACCCCAGCTTCCCGAACTACCTGGCGGCCACCAGCGGCGGCCTGCACGGGGACGGAACCCAGCACTCGTACCGGGTACGGAGCATCTTCAGCCAGGTGGACCCTTCGTGGCGCAGCTACCAGGAGTTCATGCCACACCGCTGCGACCATTCCCCGCAAGTCGGCAACCCGGCTACCGGCCATTTCTACGTCAACAGGCATAACCCGGCGTCCTTCTACTCGTCCCAGCCGGTAGCCGGCGACTGCCGGCGGTTCGACCGCTCGCTCGGCACCACCGCCTCCGGTGCCCTGGTGCGGGCCGTCCAGGCCGGCACGCTGCCCAGGTTCAGCCAGATCACCCCCGGCCTGTGCGACGACATGCACAAGCTGCCGCCCGGCGTCAGCGGCTGCGCGAACCCGACCGCCCACGGTGATGCCTGGCTGGCCACCTGGATCCCGATTATCACCGCGGGGCCGGACTACCGGAGGGGGCACCTGGTGATCGACATCGTCTGGGACGAGGGCGCCGGCGGCAGGATCGGCGGGAGATGCCTGCATTCGGGCGCCACCAACTGCATCGTCGCCAACATCGTGATCTCGCCCTACACCCGGCACAAGGTGTCCCCGACTGACTTCTCGCACTACTCGCTGCTGAAGATGACCGAGCGGCTGCTGCACGTGCGCTTCCTCGGCCGGGCAAAGAACACGAGCACGCACAACCTGTGCAAGCCGTTCGGCCTGTGCCCGCCGCGCTAGTGCTGGCGCGGGCAGACACCACGGCGGGCCCGCACCGGCCGCGGGCTGGCGCTGACCGTGAGCTGACGCTGACCACGGGCTGACGCTGACCGTGAGCTGACGCTGACCGCGGGCTGACGCTGACCGCGGGCTGACGCTGACCGCGGGCTGACGCTGACCGCGGGCTGACGCTGACCGCGGCGGGCGGGCTAGAAGAGCACGTAGACCTTGCGGATCTTCTCGTGGATCTGCCAGCTGCCCGCCCAGCCGCGCGGGAAGACGGCCGCCTGGCCCGGGCCGATCTCGCGGGACTCGCCGCCGTCCGGGGTCACCGTCATCCGGCCGGACACGATGTGCACGAACTCGTGGGTCTCCAGCTTCCAGTAGGACGGGCCGGGAGTGCACTCCCACACCCCGACCTCCTGCTCGCCGTCCTGCCACAGGGTGCAGCCAGCGGTCTGCATAGGCTCGCCGGTCGCCTCGTCCAGCGGGCCCCAGTCCTCAAGCTCAGCGGTTTCAGCGTCGGCGAGAAACGGCATGACGGCAGCGGTGTCGGTCATGGGCGTCCTTTCTGGGCAGCTCAGGAGATCGTCAGTTTCCCCGGGCCTGCGGTTCCTGCCGGGCTTGCGGGGCGTGCTCGGGGAAGGGGAGCGCGATCGGGTCGGTTGCCAGCCGGCTGCGGCCGTCAGCGTCGAACCGGTCCAGGCCGAGCTGCGTCGTGTCGACCACGTCGGACCGGCCGGTCAGCGCCACGTCAGCGGCGGCCCTGGCCACGGCCGGTCCCCACATCATCCCGGCGCCGCCGGCGCTGGCCACGACGGCCCCGTTAAAAATCTGGTCGGTGCCGCTCGCCGGGCCGATGATCGGCAGGTGGTCGGGTGTGTAGTCAATGGTGGCCGCCCAGATCCTGCGCAGCCCGAGCCCGGCGGTGACCGGGACAAGCTCGGCAAGGCGCTCGCGCATCAGCGCCAGGTAGGGCTCGTCGATGCAGGTTGCCTCGCCGGGCGGCTCGGCTGGGTTGCTCATCCCGAACAGCAGGCCGCCTTCCTCCGGGCGCCAGTACAGCCCGGCGGACAGGTCGAAGACCATCGGGAGGCGGCCGGGGGCAAGATCGGGGTGCGGCTGGGTCACGGCAACCTGGTGCCGGACGCCGCCGGCGGTGACGCGGACCCCGGCCAGCTTGCCGACCTCGGCGAGCTCGGGGCCGCCGGTCAGCACGACGATCGGGGCGGCAATCGGCCCGGCGCTGGTCTGCACGCCGGTGACGCGGTCCCCGGCCGCCGCGAGCCCGGTAAAGGTGACGTGCTCGCGCACCTGGACGCCGCTGATCGCAAGCGCCACGGCGTAGGCGGTCACGTTGCGCGGCGGGGTCAGGTAGCCGTCCTCGGCGCAGAACGTGCCGCCGAGGGTGAGTCCTGGCGCCAGGGTCGGGTTGACCGCGTCGAGCTCGGCAGGCTCCAGCCAGCGGACCGACAAGCCCTCGGCGTTCTGCATCGCCATCCGGTCGCGGGCGGCGGCGACATCGGCCGCGGTGAAGCAGGGCAGCACGTACCCCTGCGGGGTGAAGCCAGAGTCGATGCCCAGCTCGTCGCGCTGGCCGAGATAGAACTTACGGGACCAGTCACCCAGCTGGACGGCCCAGCGAGTGCCGCCCTGGGTCCGGACGATGCCGGCCGCGCGGCTGCTGGCGCCCTGGCCGAGGGTCCGCTTCTCCAGCAGGATGACGCGGTCGAGGCCGCTGCGGCGAAGAAAATAGGCACACCAGGCGCCCACCGTGCCGCCGCCGACGACGACGGCGTCCGCAGCGTCCTGGTGGCCAGCTGAAGGCATTGGCACGTCGTCGATGCTGGCATAGACTGAACGTTCAGTCAAGAGTCCGGAGATAGGGGCGCCATGTACGGCCTGTCCGATGCGGACCTGCAGATCCAGGCACGCGCCAGGGAGTTCGCCGACGAGCTGATCCCGTTCGAGGTCACCGCCGAGCTCAACAACGGCGAGCTGCCTGCCGACCAGGTGGCCGGGCACGCCAAGCGGGCCAGGGAGCTCGGCCTGCATGCCGCCAACATGCCGGCCGAGCTCGGCGGCGGAGGCTGCTCGTCGCTGCAGCAGGTGCTCGTGCAGGAGCAGGCCGGCCGGGTGACCAACGGGCTCGCCTGGGTGGTGGGCACTCCCCCGTCCTGGCTGCCCGCCGTGGCGACGCCGTACCAGCTGGAGCGGTTCGTGCTGCCGACGATCCGCGGTGACGCCGAGGAGTGCTACGCGATCACCGAGGAGGGCGCGGGCTCGGACGTGGATGCCATCGAGGCCACCGCGCGGCGTGACGGTGACGAGTACGTGCTGAACGGCGAGAAATGGCACGTGACGTCGTATAACACGGCCAGCTTCGCATTCTTCCAGGCCAAGCTGGGCGGCGGGGCGCACGACGGCGAGCACGCCATGTTCCTGGTCGACCTGCCCAGCTTCGGGGTGAGCGTGGTGCGCACGCCCGCCTACTCGCACACGCTGAGCCATCACCACCCGATCGTCGCGTTCCGCGACGTCCGGGTGCCCGCCGCCCACCTGGTCGGGGCGGAGGGCGACGGGATGAGCTTCGCCTACGAGTGGTTCCGGTTCGAGCGGCTGATAGTGGCCGCCCGGTGCCTGGGCGCGGCCGACCGGCTCGTCACCGAGATGACGGCGTTCGCCGCCGCGCGCCGGGTGCAGGGCCGGCCGATCGCCGAACTCGGCGCGGTCGCGGCCATGCTGGCGGACAGCCTGACCGAGCTGTTCGCCGCCCGGTCGCTGACGTACGAGACGGCGCGGGCGATCGACGCCGGCGCCGACGTCAAGGTGCAGCACGCGCAGTGCTCGATGGCCAAGCTGTACGCATCGGAGATGGCCGGCCGGGTGGCCGACCGGGCCGTCCAGGTGTTCGGCGGCCGCGGCTACATGCGCGAGAATGTCGCCGAGCGGTTCTTCCGCGAGGTGCGCGTGGAGCGGATCTGGGAGGGCACCAGCGAGGTCCAGCGCGCGATCATCGCCGACCAGATGGCCAAGCGCGGCGTGCGCGCGCTGGTCTAGCCGAGGGCACGCCGGCGCCCTCGCGTGATCACGCCAGGCTTGCCTCGATGGCCTCGATGACCTGGGGTGCCTCCGGATCGGTCAGCGGCCGGAACCTGGCGAGCACCTGGCCGTCATGGCTGACCAGGAACTTCTCGAAATTCCACTGGATGTCTCCGGCCTTGCCGTCGGCGTCGGGCACCGCGGTCAGCTCGGCATAGATCGGGTGCCTGCCCGGCCCATTGACGTCGATCTTCTCGAACAGCGGGAACGTCACGCCGTAGGTCGCCGAGCAGAACTCCTGGATGTCGCCCGGGCTGCCTGGCTCCTGGCCGCCGAACTGGTTGCACGGGAACCCGGCGACCGAGAACTGCCGGCCGGCATAGCGCTCCTGCAGCCGTTCCAGTCCCTCGTACTGGGGCGTCAGGCCGCATTTCGATGCGACGTTGACGATGAGGAGCGTCTTCCCGGACAGGACGCCGAGCGACGCCGGCTGGCCGGCCAGGGTGTTGACGGGGATGTCGAGCAGGGTCACGGACTGGTTCCTTCGCTGGGGGAGACAGGACTCGGGCCGGCGGGACTGGCACGCCTGCGCCTTGGTCAACACCACGGCGGGCCCGCGCATGCCCGGTCACCTTTCACGGTCGGCGGGTACCGCCAGGTGCACGATCCAGACCCCAGGCCACAGGTCCGCTGGGGGTCTTGACACGTCATACGCAGCGTCCGGGCCGCGGACGGCTCTTGCCCCAGGTGCCGGTCCCGCCGGGGGGTACCGGGCGAGTCTGGGCGGGGGCTAGCTCGCAGCCGCCTTCGCATCGGGAGCCCAGGCCGACTCGCCCTGGTAGCCGCGCGCGATCATCGTGACGAACTGGTAGACGGCGTCCTCCTCCGCGGACAGCGGGCCCGGCTGGGCGTGCTCGGAGGAGAGCCCGCGCTGCACTGACTCGCACGCAGCCCAGTCCTGCCGGTTGGTAATGTCCCAGAACTCGACCGCGTAGCCGGGGTCGAAGCCGGGGCGCTCCAGTGCCTCCGGTGCGAACGCCCAGGTGCACTCGATCTTCGTCCGGTCAGCGGCGAGGGGCGTGAGCCGGTGCGTCATCACGTAGTCGGGATGCAGGCTGAGCAGGATGTTGGGGAACACGTTCAGGTAGATAACGGTTCGCAGGCCGCGGGCGTCCAGACCGCGCAACGGCACGGCCAGGCTGCCGCCGTCCAGCGACATGGTGTCCATGCCGTCCCGCAGCTCCATCCAGCCGCCGACCCAGGCGCCATCCGCCGCGTAGTTCTCGCCGCTCTTGGGCGGGCTCACCCGGCAGAGCTCGGGGTGGATCATCGGGCAGTGGTAGCACTCGTGGTAATTCTCTGTCAGGATCTTCCAGTTGGCCGCAGAGTCGTAGTCATGCCGCCCGGAAATCACTAGCCGCGCTGGCTCGTACGGCGCGATCAGCTCATCCAGGGTACGGAGGGATTCCGCGAGCGGGGGCGCGGTTCGTGAACCATCCACGAAGATGAGCCCGTTCCATTCCTCGACGGGCAACTCGATCAGTCCCCAGGCGGCCACGTCGAAACCCGGCCGCCCCTTGAAGCCGGCGGCGGCCCGCAGCCCGCCGGAAAGCGAATAGGTCCAGCAGTGATACGGGCAGATGATCGCGTTACGCTGCTGCGTTGCGCCGCAGGCGAGCAGCTCATGACCGCGATGCCGGCAGCTGTTGGCGAACGCGCGCAGGCTGCCGTCGTCGCCGCGGACGAGCAGCACGCTTCCGGCGCCGATCTGCTCCGCCCGCTGGTCACCGGGCTGGGCGACCTGCGAACTATGGCCTGCGCAGGTCCATCCCCCGCCGAAGAAGTGCCGCTGTTCCCAGGCGAAGACCGCCGGATCCACGTAAGCGGCTCGCGGCAGCATCCTGCTCTCGCCGAACGGCCGCAGCGCCGCGGCGAGTCCGGCATGGTCGATAGGTGCACGAGGAAACGCGGACTGACTGATCATACAGTCAAGAGTAGGCAGGGCTGGGCTGGCTGTCCAGGCCCGGCGGCGGCTGCCCGGCCGGGGTGGCGGCGGCCTGGCTGGGGCCCGGCGGCTGCCCGGCCGGGGCCGGCGGCAGCCGTCCGGCACGGCAACGGCAGCCGCCCGCTAGTACGACCAATCTTTACGAAATGGCTGAATTAGCCTACTTAATCCAAGATTTTACCTATGATTCTCATCCACCAGTGCTTGCCGAGACCAGTGCTCGCCCGACATGAGGAATAATCATCGTGACTGATATACCTGCTGGCCCGCCGGTATCACCCATGCAGCCGCCCTACCAGCAATCTGGCGGCGCCACGCCGATCGAGGTCGGCTTCGCCGGGCCCGCGCCGCAGCGCAGGGTGACGGTTCTGTTCCGGATATTCCTGGCGATCCCGCAGGTCATCGTCCTGTACATACTGGGCATCGCGGCCGATATCGTGGCGATCATCGGCTGGTTCGGCGCGCTCTTCACCGGGAGGCTGCCGCAGTTCGCGGCGGAGTTCCTTTCCGGCGTGCTGCGCTGGCAGGCCCGGGTCAACGCCTATACCCTGCTGCTGACCGATCAGTACCCGCCGTTCACGCTGGATGACGTGGATTACCCGGTACGGGTCGTGACAAGCCGGGGCCAGCTCAATCGGCTAGCCGTCTTCTTCCGGTTCATCCTGGCCATTCCCGCCGTGATTGTGGTCGGCGTGCTGACCTACGGCACGTACACGATCGTTCTCTTCGTGACCTGGCTGATCGTGTTGATCACCGGCCGGATGCCGGAATCGCTGCATTTCGCGATCAGCGCGGTGCTGCGTTACTCGCTGCGCTACATCGGCTATGTCTTCCTGCTGACCGCCGAGTACCCCAGCGGCCTGTTCGGCGATCAGCCGGGGCCCGGTGACCTGTACGGGACCGCGCCTTACCCGTCAGCGGGATACCCGGCGGCCGGCTACCCGCAGGCCGGACCCGGCTACCCGCCGGCCCGCGGCTTCCCGTCCGCAGCCGGATTCCCGCCCTCGCCCGCGCAGCCGACCGCCGAAGGCAGCCAGGGAATCACCGGCGGCGAGACCTACCAGCAGGTCAGCGGCGCAGGTCCAGCCCCGGCACCGGGCCAGGAGGCACCGACGTCGGCCTGGGGCGAGCCAGCCCCGCCAGGCTCGGCCGCGCCTTACGGAACGCCCCCGCCGAGCGGTTATGGCACCAGCCCGGCGGGGTCTTACGGCGCTCCGCCGCCCGGTTACGGGACGGCCCCGGCCGGAGGGTACGGCGTCCAGCCGGGCCAGGGGTACGGCGCGCCGGCCCCACGCTACGGGATGCCGACGACAGGCTGGCTGGTCCCCGGCGGCCCGCCGTGGCGGCTCGTGCTGTCGCAGTCATCGAAGCGGCTTGTCACCTTCTTCATCGTCCTCGGCGTATTGGTCATGGCCGTCTACATCGCGATCGTCGTCGTCGTGGTCAGCAATGCGAGCACCAACACGGTGAGCCGGGCGGTCGCGCTCAGCGAGACAACGGCGGCATTCGGCAAACTGAACACCGCGGTGGGCAAGTTCGGGAGCCAGATGACCGCGTGCAGCTCAAGCTCAACGCCGCTGCGCTGCCTCACGGCGGCGGACCAGGGAGCGGGCCAGGCTTTCGGCGACTTCGCGCGGGAACAGAGCGACATCGCCATGCCTGCCGGTGCGCCGCAGAACGCGAACCGGCAGCTAGTCGCCCAGGTGAGCCGCGCCCAGCACGTGTTCCAGCGGCTCGCGTCGTCAAACTCCCGCGCCCAGTATCTGCGCATCTCCAGCTCGTCCGGCATCCAGCAGATACTGCACCAGATCGAGCAGGCCTACCAGCGCCTGGGAGACGCCCTGGCCAACCGCAGCTAGCCCCGGCTGATCCGGCGGGCCAGCCCACGCTGGCCTGCCGGGAGGGTCACCTGCCCTGCCGGTCGCCTGGCCTGCCGGCCCATGCTGGCCCGCCGGGTCACCCGGCCTGCCGGCGCACGCTGGCCCGCCGGGAGGGTCAGCCGGCCTGCCGGGTCGCCCGGAAAGCCGTTCCGCCTGGTGGATGTGGTCCTGGTATGCGCCGGCGCATACCTATCCTTCATCCACCAGGCGGAACGCCAGGTATTGCGTCCCACGGCACCAGCCCCGTCCCGTCAGCAACAACCGCCACTTCAGCAGCGTCCCCACACTGACCCGGACCCTGCCCCGCCCGGCTAGCCCTGGCCAGGGCTAGCCGGGCGGGCGTATCCCGCGAGCCGGGCCAGCGCGCACCCAGAGCGCCCGGTCCGCCTTCCTGGCTGGCCGGAGCTAGCCGGAGCTAGCCGGAGCTAGCCTGCCGACCGGGACGCCTCGACGCCGGCCAGCCAGCCGCGCACCAAGCCGAGCGTCGCCGCGGGCTGCTCAGCCTGGGACATGTGCGAGCAGCCGGGCATCACGACCAGCTCGCTGCCCCGGATCCCGTCACCGGCCTGCGCCTGCGTCGCCGGGGTCACCTCGTCGAACTCTCCGCAGAACAGCAGCGTGGGCACGGCGATCCGGCCGAGGTCGGCGGTGATGTCGAAGTCCTTCAGCGGCCCGATCACGTGGAACTCGCTCGGCCCGTTCATCGTGTGGTAGACCTCGGGATTCGCCTCCAGGCCGTCGAACGTCCGCTGCAGCCAGTCCGGCCACGGCCGGACGCGGCAGACATGCCGGTCGTAGAAGACCATCATCGTGGACTGGTACTCCTCGCTGTCCGTCGTCCCGGCGGCCTCATGCCGGCGCAGGGTCTCCTCGACGTCCGCGGGCAGGTCGGCACGCAGCCTGGCGAGCTCCGTCAGCCAGAACGGGACGGACGCGGGTGAGGACTCGATCACGAGGCTGGCCAGGCCGGGCGGGCGGGTGATCGCGTAAGCCATCCCCAGCATGCCGCCCCAGGAATGGCCGATGACATGGCATTCGCCCAGGCCGAGCGCCGCACGGACCGCCGCTATCTCGTCCAGGTAGAGCTCCAGCGTCCACATCGAGGCGTCATGCGGCTCGTTCACCGCGGAATTCCCGCAGCCGAGCTGGTCGTAGCAGATAACCCGGCGGCCTTCGGCAAGATCGGTGTAAGGCTCCATGTGATGCCAGGTCGCACCCGGGCCGCCGTGCAGGCACAGCAGCGGCAGCTTGCCCGGCGCTTCCGCGTCGCCGGCTACCCGGTACCAGGTTTGATAGCCAGCAAAAGGAACGTAACCCTCTTTAACCGGGAAATTGCCGCGCATAAATCCTCCGAAGATTTATTTACGAGCCTTAAGTGCCCAGTACCGCATTCTGGCTTGCCATAGTTGGCGTAAACAAGACCTGATCTTCGAGCTTCAGTGTATTTTATCGGAGGATCTCCGGCGGTGCCGGGCACCGGGCGCGGGCCGGCCGGGCGCCCGTCCCGGGCTTGTCCGGCCGCGCCGGACTTCCGGTGGAGCGTCCGCACCGGGCTTGTCCGGCCGCGCCGGACTTCCGGCGGAGCGTCCGCACCGGTCCCGCCGGGCCGCGTCAGGCTTGCAGGCACATCGGAGGCGCAGACATGATGGCACGCCCGAGCCGGCCAGGCCGGCCTTTACATCCGCCGCTGACCGACTTCCCGATCGCCGCCTAGATCTTCGCTGCGGCCTTCGACGTCATCTCCGCCGCCGGCGGGGACGGGCACGGCTGGGCGCGGCAGTCCTGGCACGCCGGCACCTTCGTGCTGATCGGCGGGGCGCGCATCTGCGTGCCGGCGGTACTGACCGGCTTCCGCGACCTGCTCAGGTTCGCCGATGGCGGCAGGCGAGCCGCCCGCCCAGTCGCCATTCATGTCTGCGTGATGGTGGCCGTCTTCATGGTCAGCGTGGGTGACATCGCCTGGCGGCTGCGGGACTATTCCACCAGCGGATCGACCCCGGCCGGGGTTCTCGCCCTGTCGCTCGTCGCGGCGGCCGGCGTCGGCGTCGGCGCTGCCTAGGGCGGGGCGCTCGTGTTCCGGTACGGCACCGGCGTGACCGTCGCCGGGACCATGACCGCGCGGGCCGACGGCATCGCCGGGCCTGGTCCCGCCGCACCCTGAGCAGCCGCCGACGGCCAACGGCAGCTCGCCGCCGGCCGAGACATGGCGGGTGAGCGCGGCTAGGCGCCTGCCTTCTCGGCCGCGGCGGCGCGCGGCGATCTCGCCACCGAGCCGGAGCCTGCGATCCTGGCCGCCAGCAAGACCGGGATAAGCGTTGCCGCGATCACCACCGAGACGACCGCGTTCACCTCCGGCAGTTGCTGGCCGAGGCGGATCGCGCCGAAGATCCACAGCGGCAGCGTGTTCTGCGCCCCCGCGGTGAAGACGGTGACGATGACCTCGTCGAACGACAGCGCGAACGCGAGCAGGGCGCCGGACACCAGCGAGGTGGCGACCATCGGCAGGGTCACGAAGCGGAGCGTCTGCCAGCCACGGGCCCCCAGGTCCATCGACGCCTCCGCCAGCGAGCCGGGAACGCGCCGCAGCCGGGCGATGATGTTGTTGTAGACGACGACGATGCAGAAGGTCGCGTGGCCGATCACGATCGTCACGATCGACAGCTGAAACCCGTTGAAGGCGAAGAACGAGCTGAGCGCGATCCCGGTGATGATTCCCGGCAGCGCCAGCGGGAGCACCAGGAAGAACGAGATCGCCTCCCGGCCGAAGAACCGGAAGTTGTGCACCGCGTAGGCGACCGCCGTGCCCAGCACCATCGCGATCGCGGTGGCGAGCAGCCCGACCTTGACCGACAGCAGGAAGGACTGGCGCACGTCCGGGTCATGCCAGGCAACGGAGAACCAGCGCAGGGTGAAACCGGGAATCGGCCAGCTCTCGACGTTCGAGCGGTCGAAGGCGTAGAGCAAGATCAGGGCGATCGGGATGAACAGCAGCAGCAGCACGCCGACGACCCAGATCCGCAGCACGATGCGCAGCGCCCGCGACTCCATCTAGAGCGCCTTGAACGCGCCGAGCGCCCGGGCGCCCAGCAGGTAGACGGCCATGATCGTGACCGGGATGAGCGCCATCGCGGCGGCGAACGGCACGTTGTTGGCGATCCCCACGCTCTGCTCGATGACATTGCCCATGAAGTTCGAGCCCGTTCCGCCGATCAGGATCGGGGTGATGAAATCGCCCAGGGTCAGCGAGAACGTGAAGATCGAGCCTGCTACCACGCCGGGCAGCACGAACGGAAAGATCACCAGGCGCAGCGTCCGCCAGGTGCGGGCGCCGAGGTCCTGCGAGGCCTCTATCTGGGACGGCGGGATCCGCTCCAGCGCGGCGTAGACCGGGATGATCATGAAGGGGAGCCAGATGTAGCAGAAGACGATGAACACGGCCCAGTTGGTGTAGATGAGGCTCACCGGCCCGACCCCGGCCTTGCCGAGGGACCAGTTGAGCAGCCCGTCGTGCGTGAAGATCAGCAGCCAGGCGTACACCTTCGCCAGGTAGCTTGCCCACAGCGGCAGCAAGATCGCGACGAACAGGAACGTCTGCGTCCGGCGGCTGGCGAGCCTGGCCATGTAGTAGGCGAAAGGGAACGCGATGATCGCGTCGGTCACGGTCACGGCCGCCGCCATGCCAATCGTGCGCAGGACGATCGCGCGGTAGGCCGGGTTCTGGAAGATCAGCGTGAAGTTGCCGAGGTTCCAGACCCGCTCGATGTTGCTGGTGAAAGCGTTGATCTGCCAGAACGCGGTGATCAGCAGCACGACCAGGGCCGCCAGGTAGATCAGCACGAACCAGGCCAGCGCGGGGGTCAGCAGCAGAGTGGCCCGCGCCCATGGCCGCCGCCAGAGCGCGGCCGAGACCCGGGGCCAGCTTCCGGTCAGGCCGGACGCGGCGGCGGCCGGCTCGCGGCCGCCGCCGCCCGCTCCCGGCGAGGCCACGCTACTGCGTCACCTGAGTTGTCCAGGCCTGCTGCCACTGCGAGTACGGCACGCAGTTCGGCTGGCCGTTGTCGCACGTCGCGACCGGCGTCTTCCAGAGCGAGATGGAATCGAAATAGCTCTGCGGCGCGTTGGCGTGGTACAGGGCGCACGAGCCCTTCTGGATCTTGTCCATGAGCGGGCAGGCGAGCTTGTTGTCCGGTGTCTCGCCGTAGTTGACCGCCTGCTCGGCCTGGACCTTCGGCGTGCTGATGTACCGCAGCCACATGTACGCGCAGTTGGGGTGCGGCACCTTGGCCGCCATCATCCAGGTGTCGGCCCAGCCGGTGGCACCCTCCTTGGGTATCACCGCGCCGATCGGGAAGTTCGCGCCCCTCAGCGCGCTGACCTGGTATGGCCAGCCCGCTCCGACGGTGGCGTCGCCGTTCTTGAACTCCGATATCTCCTGCGAGGCCAGGCCCCAGTACTTCTTGATCAGCGGGCGCTGATCGGCGAGCAGCTTCACCGCCGCCTGGAACTGGGGCTGGGTCAGCTCGTACGGGTCGGTGATGTTCAGCGACGGGTTGTGCGCCTTGAGGTACAGCGCGGCGTCGGCGATCTGGATCGGGTTGTCCGGGATCGTCACCTGGCCCTTGTACTTCGGGCTGTAGATGACGTTCCACGACGTCGGTGCCGCCGGGAAGGACTTCTTGCTGTACATCAGCACGTTCGGGCCCCATTGCAGCGAGACACCGTAGTGCACGCCGCCGACCGTGTTGAAGGCCGGCGACTGGAAGGCAGGGAAGAAGTCCTTCCAGCCCGGGACCAGGCCGACGTTGACCGGCCTGGCGTCCCCGGCGTAGATGATGCGCAGGTCGGCGTCGCCGGACGAGGAGACCATGTCGTACTGGCCGCCGCCGCCGTTCTTCATCAGCGTCACCATCTGGTCCGAGGTGCCGGCGTAGGTCGCGTGCACCTGGCAGCCGGTCTGATTCTGGAACGGCTTGACCCACAGCGGCTGCAGGTAACCCTCCCAGGCGATCAGGTTCAGCGTGCCCTCGCCCTTGCCGATCGACTTCGGCACCGGCAGATTCGCCGTCGGCACCTGCGCGGCGGAGCCCGCAGTGGCGCCGCCGCCCGGCGAGCTGCCGCCGCTGGTCCCCCCGCCGCCGCTGCTCCCGCAGCCAGCCGCCAGGATGCCCGCGGCGACCAGCGCAAGCGCGCTCCGCGTGCGGCGCGACATGTTATGCATCACAGCCGTCATGGCTGCCTACCTTTCCTCGTGGCCCGGATCCCGGCCCCCTTGAACCGGACCGGGCTCGGCACTGCCGGTCACGGTGAATGCCTGATCGTCCCGCCAGGCGATGCGGACCCGCCGGCGGAGGTCCCCAGGCGCCAGGGCGGGCGCCGATTCGTTCTGCCTGGCCACGACAAGCTCGCCGCCAGCGTCGAGATCGATGACGTACCGGGTGAGCACGCCGACATAGACGATGTCACGAAGCTGCCCGGTCTCGACCGTCGCGCCGGCGGGCGGCTGCTCGTCATCGGCCAGCAGGCGGATCTTCTCCGGCCGGACCGTGATCTGGCGGCCCGCCCGCTCGATCAGGTTGGAGATGCCGATGAAGCCGGCGACGAACGCGGTGCGCGGCCGCTCGTAAACCTCAAGCGGAGCCCCTACCTGCTCGATCTGACCATGGTTCAGCACCGCAATCCGGTCGCTCATCGAGAGCGCCTCTTCCTGGTCGTGCGTGACATACACGAAGGTGATGCCGACTTCGCGCTGCACATGCTGCAGCTCGAGCTGCATTTCCTGGCGCAGTTTAAGGTCGAGCGCGCCGAGCGGCTCGTCGAGCAGCAGCACCTCAGGCTCGTTCACCATCGCCCTGGCCAGCGCGACGCGCTGCCGCTGGCCACCGGAAAGCTGTGCGGGCTTGCGCTGGCCGAGCCCGGAAAGCCGGACCATCTCAAGCGCCTGGCCGGCCTTTTCCCGCCGTTCCGGCTTGGGCATTCGCCGGACCCGCAAGGCGTACTCGATATTCTCGGCCACGGTCATGTGCGGGAACAATGCGTAGTCCTGGAATACCGTATTGACGTTGCGCGCGTACGGCGGCAGCCGCGTGACGATGCGACCGGCGAGTTCTATCTGGCCGGCGTCCGGCTGTTCAAAGCCGGCAATCAGGCGCAATAGCGTTGTCTTGCCCGATCCGGAGGGGCCGAGCAGGGTGAAGAACTCGCCGCGCTCGACTGTTAGCTCGACGCCACCCAGAGCGACCACGTCGCCGTAGTGTTTGCGCAGGCCCGCGACGCGCACGGCGGCCTGCGCGGCAGCCGGGCTGCCAGCGTCGGCGGGCCGCCCCGCGGCGGGGTTTGCGATCATCCGGCTCGTTTTACCATGGTCAGCACCGGTGCCGCAATTGCCCGCGCGGCAATCACGGCACCGCCCGGCCGAATGACGGTTCACCGGCCCCGAAATCGCCTTGCCGACGGTGACCGCGGAACGTTTGGCGGGGTGCGAGGGCCGGATCTGGCGGGCTGCGTTAGTTACTTGATGGCCAGGGCGTTGGGCGGTGAGCTGATGCCGCCGACGACGTGCAGCGGCGCGCTGGTGAAGAACATCGTGTAGCGGCCGTCCGCCCGGCAGTCGCTGGCGATGTCGGCCAGCCACCAGAGCTCGCCCAGTGCCATCCCGAACTGGCCGATCAGCATGCGGTGCAGGAAGCCGAACGGCCGCGCGCGCTGGCTCCAGTCCGGCGGCCACACCTCCACCGCCGGATTGTCGCTGACGATCGCGCAGACGTGACTGTCCCACAGGTACCTGGCCATCGCCTCGGTGTGCTCCAGGCCGGCCGCGGTCAGGGTCCGCTCGTCGGCCGCCCGGCGGCGCCCTGGGAGGTCCTGCCGCAGGTACCAGGCGCCGAACCCGGTGTGCAGCAGCAGCACGTCGCCCGGCTGGTACTCGACGCCTGCCTCGGCCCGGCAGCGCTCGAGGTCGTCGACCGTCAGCGCGACGGCGGCGCCCGGGTCGTAGCCCGCGGCCGCGCTGCCGATGACATGCGCCACGTCGAGCAGGACCCCGCGCCCGGCAATCCCCCGCCGGGCCCAGTGATCGACCGTATTGCGGCCGCAGCGGACGACGTCGTCCTTCGTCGCGCCGTTGTAGAACGCGTCGGCCGCGTACGGCACGTGCCCGAGGGAGTCCCACTGGCTCGACGACTGCGGGTTGAAGTCGTCGAGCTGGTCGTCGAGCCCCGGGTCGTCGGGCGCGGTGAGCACGCGGTGCACCGGCAGCCGCCTGCCGAACATGGGCGGATCGAACAGCCGGACTTCGGCGCTCAGCGGGAACACCGCCCCCCGCCTGACCTCCTGCGCGGCGGCGGCCACCCGCTCCGGAGTCTGCAGGTTGATCAGGCCGACGCTGTCACCGGCACCGAAGATCCCCCACCCCGACCGGCCGCCCCGCTGCGCCGCGGGCAACTCGTCGTAACTCGGCAACTGCATCGGGCCTCCCGGCTGGCGCTGGCGCGGCTGAGCTAGGCGAAGTGGCAGGCGACCGGATGGCCATCGCCGCGGTCGACAAGGGCAGGCTCGTCCTGGCCGCAGATTTCCTGTGCCTTCCAGCAGCGGGTGCGGAAACGGCAGCCGGATGGCGGCTCGATGGCGCTCGGCACCTCGCCGCCCAGCACGATCCGCTCCCGGCCGCGCTCGACGGCGGGATCGGGAATCGGGGCTGCGGACAGCAGCGCCTGGGTGTACGGGTGGGACGGCCGCCCGAAGATGTCCGCCGCCGTGCCGGTCTCGACGATCTTCCCCAGGTACATCACCGCGACCCGGTCGGCCAGGTGCCGCACGACCGACAGGTTGTGGCTGATGAACAGGTAGGCGATCTGCAGCCGCTGCTGCAGATCCTCGAGCAGGCTGAGAATGTCCGCCTGGACACTGACGTCGAGCGCCGATACCGGCTCGTCGAGAACGAGGATCTCGGGGCTGAGCGACAGGGCCCGCGCGATGCCGATGCGCTGGCGCTGCCCGCCGGAGAACTCGTGCGGGTACCTTGCCGCTCGGGCCGGGTCGAGCTGCACGGTCCGCATCAGCCGCGGCACCTCGGCCAGCGCGGCCCTGCTGCTGGCGCCCTGCACGATCATCGGCTCGGCGATGATGTCACGCACCCGCCGCCGCGGGTGCAGCGAAGAGTACGGATCCTGGAACACGATCTGCAGGTGCCGGCGCAGCGCCCGCAGTTCCCCTGGCCGCTTGCTCAGCAGGTCCTCGCCGCGGTAGGTGATCTCACCGCTGGTCGGCTCGACCAGCCGCAGGATGCAGCGCCCGGTGGTGGACTTCCCGCAGCCGGACTCGCCGACCAGGCCGAGGACCTCGCCGGCGAACAGGTCGAAGGACACGCCGGAGACGGCATGCACGACCTGCCTGCTGCGGACCGGCCCGCCGCCGCGGCGGACGGGGAACGACTTCACCAGGTCACGCACCGACAGGATCGGCCCGGCCGCCAGGGTCCCGGCCTGGCCCCCGGCCGGCCCCGGCGTCTGGTCCACCACGGGGCTGGTCATGGCGCCACCCCGTCGGCGGTGGCTGGCGCCACATCGATCTGGTCGGCGAACAGGCAGGCGGCCTGGCTGCGCCCGACGGTCATGAGCACGGGATCCTCGTGGTCACAGCGCGGCTGGCGGAACCCGCACCGGGTACGGAACGAGCAGCCCTCATGCACCGCGGCGAGCGCGGGGGGCGCGCCGGGAATGGGCGTCAGCGCAGCCTGCGGGCGGTCCAGCCGGGGCAGGCAGCCGAGCAGCGCGCGGGTGTACGGGTGCCGGGGCGCCGCGAAAAGGTCGTCGACCGGCGCGTCCTCCACGATCCGGCCCGCGTACATCACCGCGACCCGGTCGACAACGCCGGCGACCACGCCGAGGTCGTGACTGATCACGATCAGGCCGACGTCGCGCTCGTCCACCAGGCGCTTCAGCAGCTCCAGGATCTGTGCCTGGATGGTCACGTCGAGGGCCGTCGTCGGCTCGTCGGCGATCAGCAGCGCCGGGTTGTTGGCGATCGCGATCGCGATCATCACCCGCTGCCGCATGCCGCCGGAAAGCTCGAAGGGATAAGAGCCCGCCCGCTCGGCCGGCTTCGGGATCGACACGTCGGCAAGCAGCTCGATCGCGCGCGCCCTGGCAGCCCGCCGCGACAAGCCCGGGTCGTGCGTCCTGATGGCCTCGCCGACCTGGTCCCCGACGGTGAAGACCGGGTTGAGCGAGGTCATCGGATCCTGGAAGATCATCCCGACCTTGGCGCCGCGGATCTTCCGCAGCTCGCGGCCGCTGATCCCGCGCACCTCGCGGCCCTCCAGCCTGATCGATCCGGTGACCCGGGCGGTGGCCGGCAGCAGGGAGACAACCGACAGCATGGACAGGCTCTTGCCGGAGCCCGATTCCCCGACGATGCCCAGCGTCATGCCCTGCCGCACGGTGAGATCCACCCCGCGCACGGCGGGCAGCGGCTCCTCCGGCGGCCCGAAGTCGATGGCCAGGTCCCGGATCTCGAGCAGCGGCGGCCCGGCGCTGAAGGCCGGGCCGGCCGCCCCGGCCGCGGTCACGGTGACCGGCCAGGGGTGCGGACGTCGAGCAGGTCCCTGACGCCGTCGCCGACGAAGTTGAACGCCAGGACGAGGCTCAGGATCGCCAGGCCGGGGCCGAGCGCCACCCACCACTGGTAGAAGTGGATCGTCCCGTCGTTGATCATCAGCCCCCATTCTGGCGTGGGCGGATTGGCGCCGAGGCCGATGAAGCTCAGCCCCGCCGCGAGCAGCACGACCTGGCCCAGGTCCATGGTCGCGTTGACGAGGACGGGCGTGATCGCGAGCGGCAGGATGTGCACGCGCATCAGCCGCGACCGGCCGACGCCGGCCGCGACGGCTGCCTCGACGTGGGCCTGCTCCTTCACGGACAGGATCTGCGCGCGCAGCAGCCGGGCGTAGATCGGCCACCAGACGATCACCATCGCGATGCCGGCGTGGAAGAGCCCGGGACCGAGGGCGGCCGTCATGACCATGGCGAGCAGGATCGCGGGAAAGGCCAGCGTCACGTCGGTGAGCCGCATCAAGATGCCGTCCGGCCAGCCGCCGAAGAATCCGGCCAGGCCGCCGAGCAGGCAGCCGATCGTGACGCCGCCGGCGATCACCGCGAAGGCCAGCGGCAGCGACGCGCGCGCGCCGTACAGCGTCCTGGCCAGGACGTCGCGCCCGAGCGCGTCCGTGCCGAGCAGGTGCTGGGCGCCCGGCGGCAGCAGCGGCAGCCCGGAGGTGGCCAGCGGGTCGTACGGCGACCACAGCGGGATCGTCAGGGCGATCACGAGCCACCCGGCGCAGACGATCAGGCCGAGGATGACCGGCACGGTCAGCCAGTTCGCCCGGCCGGCCGGGCGGGCGCGGCGCTCGCTCAGGGTGAGGTCGACGGCGGTCATGACAGCCGGATCTGCGGGTCGGCGACGGCGTAGGCGAGGTCGGTCACCAGGCTCGCGATCAGGAAGGCCGCGCCGCCGACGATCGTCACGCCCATGATCGCAGGGAAGTCGAGGGACTCCGCGGCCGTGACGGCGTAGGACCCGATGCCGGGCCAGGAGAAGATCTGCTCGACCAGCACGGCGCCGGTGATGAGGAAGGCAACGGAGAAGCCAACGATGGTCAGCGCGGGCAGCAGCGCGTTGCGCAGCGCGTGCTTGAGCACCACCGTCCGCTCGCGCACGCCCTTCGCCCTGGCGGTGCGGATGTAGTCCTGGTTCAGCACGTCGAGCATGCTGGCGCGGACGATGCGGGAGACCGTTCCCATCACCCCCCATCCCAGCACGAAAGCCGGCAGCATCAGGTGCCTGACGGCCTGCCAGCAGAGCGAGAAGTCGCCGGCCAGCAGCGTGTCGATGACGAAGAAGCCGGTGTAGCGCGGCGGCGGCAGGGACCGGGAGTCGAGCCGCCCCGGCCCGGGGAACAGGTGCCACCTGGTCGACAGGAAGAGCAGCAGCACGAGGCCTGACCAGAACACGGGGGTGGAGGATCCGACCAGCGCGAAGAACCGGCCGGCATGGTCGGTGAGCTTGTTCTGCCTGGTGGCGACCAGCACGCCGATGCCGATCCCGCCGATCACCGCGACGATGATCGCCGCTGTCATCAGCTCAAGCGTCGCGGGCAACCGGACCCCCAGGTCGGTGGCCACATTGTTCTTCGTGACGAACGACGTCCCGAAGTCGCCGTGCAGCATGTTGTCCAGGTAATGCCAGTACTGCCCGATCAGCGGCCCGTTCAGGCCCCAGTGCTCCTTCGCCGCGGCGACCGCGGACGGGTCCGTCAGGGCGCGCGGGCCGAGGATCGACGTCAGCGGGCTCGCCGGGATCAGCCGGGTGATGAGGAAGGTGACGGTGACCACGGCGAGCAGCAGGGCGGGCATCGCGGCCACCCGCCGGACTACATAGCTGCTCATGCCCGGCCGCCAGCGGTATCCGGCTCCGGCGGCGTCATCCGGCCAGGGCCGAGGGGCGCTCGGCGGCCCAGCGGTGCGCCTCGCCGGATGCGGCCCAGCGGATGGCATTGGCCAGCACCGTGCGGAACGCCGGGTTGGCGTAGGCCGCGGGCCCGTGCCCGGGCTGCAGGTACGCGACAGGGCTGGCCCCTGCCGTCTTCACCCAGCCGACGAGGCCGCTGCCCGCGGGATGACTCCATCCCTCACGGTCGTACATCCGGCCCAGGATCGCCAGCTCGCCCGAGTAGAAGTTCTCCGGCCGCATCTCGTAGCTGGTCCGCAGCAGCGGCACGATGCGGTCCTCAAGCACCGGGTTCAGGTACACCTCGTCGACGATGTCGAAGCCGTCCTCGACGCCGGCGCAGATCGGGTGCGACGGGTCGACCGGCGTGATCCGGTGCGTCACCTCCCTGGTGTATCCGGACGCCGGCCACTGCCGGCCGTCGAGCTCGCCCGGCACGTAGTGCCATCTGCCGCCGACGATCTGCGCCCAGAGCGGCCACCGCGGCCAGGCGGACATGGCGTGGTGCAGGAAGACGATCCCCTGGCCGCGTTCCAGCATGCCGACCAGGCCGCTGGCGTAGTCGGCGGGCGGTTCCTCCAGCAACGGCGGCAGCGGCTTGCGGAACGCGATGCCCTGCATGTCATAGCAGACGATCGTGTCCCAGTCGCCGACGCGGCCGGGGCGGAACAAGTCCCGCGCCGCGGGCGGCTGGACATGGGTCCAGTCGATCCCGGGGTTGGCCCGGAAGATATCGAGGAAAGACTCCATCTCGAACGGATGGCCGCCGGTCACCACGAGCACCCGGAGGCGCTCGGCCGTCGAATCAGACATGCCGCTTCTTCTCACTCTCCGTCCGCCTGGCTGGCCAGCGGCTGCCGCGGGACCCGCGGCAGCCGCTGGGCTGTACCGCTAGGAGCGGGACAGCTGCCAGAGCTTGATGTTGCAGCAGGCGCTGTAGTCGATGCCCTTGAGGTTCGAGCGGTAGGCGAGGACCAGGTCCGGGCTGAACAGCGGGACGGTCACCGCGTCATTGATCATCTGCTTTCCGGCCTGCTGGAAGAACTGGTCGCGCTGCGTCTGCGCCTCGCTGGCGAGCGCCTGGTTGAAGAAGCTCGTCTCGGCCTTGTTCACGACCGGCGACGAGGTCGGTGACGCCGCCGACAGCTGCGACCACGAGCTGCCGGGGATGAGCCCGAAGTAGTTGAAGTACTGCGCGGTGCCGTAGTAGTCCGGCGCCCAGTACAGCAGCTCCATCGGCAGCTTGTTGGTGCTCAGGTCGTTGATGTTGACCGAGAACGTCGCGGGCCGCAGCGTCAGGTTGATGTTCGCCTGCTTGAGCTGCGACTGGAGCAGCTGGGCCAGCTGGCCGAGGTCGACGCCGTAGGCGTTAATGGTCGGGTAGGCCAGCGTGAGCTTGAACCCGTTCGGGTGCCCGGCCTTGGCCAGCAGCTGCTTCGCCTCAGGCAGGTTCCGCTTGGGTAGCGGGAGCCCGGCCGCGCCCGGGTAGCCGTTCGGGATCGGCGCGGCGACCAGCTTGCCCTGGCCGGAGACCATCGTGTTGAGCAGTCCCTGGTAATCGATCGCGTCCACGATGGCGTGCCGGATGTCTGCGCTGAGCGGCGCCTGGGTCAGGTTCTTGATCTGCTGGCTCATCCCGATCCAGAAGAAGTTGAAGGACGGGATGGTCTTCACGGTGATCCCGGAGACGCCGCTGAGGCTCTTGGCGGTCACCGGGTCGATCTGCATCGCGATGTCGGCCTCGCCGTCCTGGAGCATCTGCGCCTGTCCGGCGGCGGTGTCCGCCTGCTTAACCACGATCCGCTTGATCGGCGCCGGGGTTCCCCAGTAGTTCGGGTTGGCCACCATGGTCACCTGTGAGCCGGAGGTGAAGCTCTGCAGCTCGTAAGGACCGCTGCCGGCGGAGTGCGACTGGAACCACTTGTCGGCCTTGTCGGTCTTCGCGGCGTTCGTGGCGTCCGACGCGCCCTGTGCCTTGGCGACCTTCTCGTTGATGATGCCGGTGTAGGACGCGTTGACGGCGTTCGGGAATTCCGAGTTGGGCCCGTGCAGCGTGATCACCGCGGTGTGCGGATCCGGTGTGGTGATCTTGTCGACGGTGTTGACCAGGTACGACGCATTGCCCTTCAGGTACTTCAGCCGCAGCAGCGAGAACTTCACGTCCGCGGAGGTCACCGGGCTGCCGTCGGAGAACTTGGCCGCGGGGTTCAGCTTGAAGGTCCAGGCGGTGTCGTGGGCGCTGGCGCTCCACGACTGTGCGAGCCGGGGGGTCAGGGTCTTGTTGTCGTTGGACAGCCCGACCAGCGTCTCGTAGGTCGCGCTGAACACGAACTGGCATGTGTCGCAGATCGCGTTCGAGGGGTCGGTCGACGTCAGGTCCATGTTGCGGGCGATCACCAGGGTCTGGCTGTTCGACGAGGAGGGCGCGGGGCCTCCCCCGGTGCTCACGGGGCCATTCGAGCCACCGCAGGCGGCGGTGACCAGGCCGACGGCGGCGAGCGCAGCGAGGACCCGGGTCCTGGGCGTGCCTGGCCAGCGGCCACGGCGATCGGTGGTGTTGTTCATCGTGTCCCGTCCTTGCTCTCGTCACTGCCAAACTGCGCGCGGACCGCGCGGAATGCATCGTCGGTCGCGTCAAGCGCCCGGTCGATGTCGTCATCGGTGTGGGCCGCGGACAGGAACCAGTTGTGCCGCGGGTGCAGGATCACTCCGCGCTGCACGGCTGCCGCGCAGAACGCCGAGGCCTTGGCGAAGTCGACGTCGCCGGGGAAGCTGAGGTTCGGCATCTGGACCGGCCCGGTCTGGCGCACCGTGATCTCCTGCTCGCGCGCCTGGCGGCTAATCCCGTCCCGCAGCCGCCGGCCGGCCCGCTCCATCGTCTCGATCGCGCCTTCGTCGCGCAGCGCATGGATGGTGGCAATGGCCGCCGCCATCGGGACCGCCTGGTACCAGAACGAGCCGGTGGCGAAGATCTGCTCGGCACCGCCGAGGAACCTGCTGTTGCCCAGCGCCGCCGCGATCGGGTGGCCGTTGCCGATCGCCTTGCTCCAGGCGCTGAGGTCGGGCAGCACGCCCAGCGGCTCCCAGCTTCCGCCGTGATGCAGCCGGAAGCCCGCCCGGACCTCGTCGATGATCAAGGCGGCGTCGTGCTCGTCGCAGAGCGCGCGCAAGCCCCTGGCGAACTCCGGGTCGACCATTTCCTGGTCATGCCCGGCGTCGTGCCGGAACGGCGAGGCGAACACCGCCGCGACGTTGGCCGCCCCGGCCTCGGCAATTGCGCGGCGCACGCTGGCCAGGTCGTTGAACGTGTAGTAGAAGACGTTCGCGCGGTCCTCGGGCGGGATGCCGTCGGACTTCAGATTGCACCATGACGACCAGCCGTGATAGGCCCCCCGGGCGGTCAGCACCGCCGAGCGCCCGGTCGCCGCGCGCGCGGCGCTCAGGCACAGGCTGGTAGCGTCGGTGCCGTTTTTCGCGAACATCGCCCAGTCGGCATGCGCCACCCGGTCGACCAGCAGTTCCGCCAGTTCGACCATGCACCCGGCGGGGCCGGAAAACGTGTCACCGCGGGCTCGCTGGGCCGCCGCGGCCTGCTCGACCACCGGATGCTCGTATCCAAGAATGTTGGGCCCGAAGCTGCACATCAGATCGACGTACTCGTTGCCGTCCACATCCCAAACCCGGGCGCCCTTGCCGCGGTCGTAGAACTGCGGGTACTCGGCGGGCAGGCGGACCGCGGACAGGTGCCCGTACATCGCGTGCGGGATGACCCGTCGCGCGCGCTCGCGCAGCGCGCGGTCCGCCGTCCTGACGCGTACGCGGCTGGCAAGGTCGGTCACGGCGAACAACTCCCTCAGGGCGCGAGGAACCGGGCGTGCCACGGGCTGGAAGCGCGGAGCCGTTGCGTGCCTCAGTGTCCAAGGATCAGCCTCCAGCGGGCAGGTGCGAGGCTGGTTACTATAGACGGACGTCCGATATAAAGACAAGGATATGATCCGGTTACGCTTTTGAGACCTGATCCGTCCACGTCTGGAGCCGTATGCCGAAGATCGTCGACCACGACCAGCGACGGCGCGAACTCGCCACGGCGGCCTGGAAAGTCATCACCGAGAGCGGCATCGACGGCGCGACCACGCGCGAGATCGCCCGTGAGTCTGGCTACTCGACCGGGGTGCTCGCGCACTATTTCGAGCGCAAGGACGACATACTGCTCGAGGCACTCCACATCTCGCACGCCACGATCAACAAGCGGCTCGGCGACCTGCTGGAGCCGCAGCAGGGGCTGGAGGCGCTCCGCACGTTCTGCTACGACACCGTTCCGCTTGGCGAGCAGCAAGTACGCGAGACGATCCTGGAGATGAGCTTCTGGAGCCGGGCGCTCGTCAACGACGAACTCCGCGAGGTGCAGCGCACCGAGTCCGCGCACTGGCGCGCCGTGCTGCGCGAGCTGATCGTGGCGGCCCAGGAGCGGGGCGAACTGGCCGACGGCGACCCGGAAATCATGACCGAGCTGCTCGCCGGGCTGATCGACGGGCTCAGCGTGCACGCCCTGCTGTACCCGGACCGCTTCACCAAGCGCAGGCTGACCGAGCTGATCGACGCGCAGCTCGCATTAGGGACGCCGGCCCGCTGACCTGGCCGCCGCCCGGTGTTCCAGGGGGTTGCCCCCTGGGCCAGATGACGAGACGACCCCGGTGCGCCCGCGCTGCCCAGGGGTTCCCAGGAGCCGGTGCGCCTGCCGGGGGGTTCCAGGGGGTTGCCCCCCTGGGCCAGATGACGAGACGACCCCGGTGCCCCCGCCCTGCCGGGGGGTTCCAGGGGGTTGCCCCCCTGGGCCAGATGACGAGACGACCCCGGTGCCCCCGCCCTGCCCAGGGTCCCAGGAGCCGGTGCGCCTGCCCGGGGGTTCCAGGGGGTTGCCCCCCTGGGCCAGATGACGAGACGACCCCGGTGCGAAAGCACAGGGGTCGCCAGAGTTTCGTGGAGGTGGCGGGAATCGAACCCGCGTCCTTCGGTACTTCACCAGGGCTTCTCCGGGCGCAGCCTGCGTTAGCTTTTCTCAGCCCCGGCGTTCCTGCAGGCGATTCGCCGACGGGCTCAGCCGCTGTTTGTTGTCCCGTCTAGTCCCGCGGCCGGGCTGGACGGTGGATCCTCCTTGCTGATGCCAGACACCGGGCCAGAGGCTCTCCCGGGCTGACAACCCCTAACTCGCGGTCAGGCCGCGAGGGCGAGGTGAGTGCGCTTTGCGTTGGCACTTAGTGTTTGCGGTCACGGGATTTGCGAGGTCGTATCCGCAGCCCTCGGCCCGCTTCCCCTGGATCGACTACCAAAGTCGAAACCTTTCACCCCCTATTGAGTTGTTAACGCAGCCCGGACTGACCGGATTCCGCGTCGCGATCAACGGTACCCGATCCCGGCGTTGCCACCAACCGCGATGGTCCCGGGCAGGGCAAGGATGCGGACCGGGACGCGGGCAAGGAAGAAGCCCGATGGCTTGCCCCCCCGAGCGGGCCATCGGGCATCAACCTTAGGAGGAGATGAGAGCCCCCGTGGGCGCTGGCGGTGGCCGAAGATCGCGCCCACGGGGGTCGACCGGCAGGGTCGGGGCCGGCCTCACACGACCGGGCCTCCCCCGAGATGAGGCCCGTTCTCCTCACGTGACTGGGCCGCAACCCCCCAAGCGGCACCCCAGTCACTGAGGAAGACGCCATAGCGAAGTCAGATAGTTGCTCCGCGTTACTAAAATGCAGGTAACGATAACGCTACGAACTCGCCGGGAGGGCGCGGAGGAAGTCGCCGGCGACGTGGGCCACTGACTTTCGCGGCGACCTGGTCAGCTCAAGCACGGCGAACGCCACATCCCCCCGGTAACCCACGAACCAGCAGGCCCGCAGGCCGTGCCGGCCATGGCTGATGGCCACATTTCCCACCTGCCCGTAAGCTGGCCCGCCGCGCACGTCCGCTGCACGTCCGGCTCCGGACGTCACCGTGCGTCGCATCAGCGAGCGCAGCGTCCCGGCAGCCTGCGGCCGGATCGCGGCCGGCGGGCCAAGCGCCGGCCCCTTCGGGCTGGTCACCAGGGACGGCGAGTGCCATGCACCAGCCCGGACGGCGGCGGCGGCGAGCGCCATGTCGAGCGGACTGGTCCGTACCGTTCCGGCGCCGACCGAGTCGGCCGCGAGCTGGCCGACGCTCGCCGGCCTCGCCAGCGAGCCAGCGAACGCCCGCAGCGGCAGCGGCGGGCGCCACTGCACACCGAGCCCGAAGCTCCGGGCTGCCGAGGTCAGCTGGCTGGGGTGCAGCCGCAGCGACAAGCCAGCGAAAGCCGTTCCGCAGGCACGAGCAAAATCCATGCCGAACGAGGGCTGCGGGCCCAGTGCCAACTCCGGCGGCTTGTTCTTGAACGTCCGTCCGCCGACCTGGTTCTGGCTCATGCACGGTATTCGCGTAGCGACATCGAAGCCTGCCGTCACCAGGGCCGCGGTGGTGACGATGGTGAAGGTCTGGCCGGGCCGGTAGCGGCCGTTCAGCGCGTCGACGGCGGGCATGCCGTGCACCTTGTGCGTTCCGACGGCAAGGATCTTGCCGTCGGAGGCCCGGACGGCGACGATCGCCGCGGAGCCTGGCAGTGACCTGATCGCGCTGTCGGCAGCGGCCTGGGTGGCCGCATCGATGGTCGTCCGCACTGGCCTGCCCGGGGATCCACGCCAGCTCTTGAGCACCGACACCTGCCGGCCTGCCGCGTTCTCGGCGACTACCTCTGTGGTCGGGGTACCGACCAGGGATCGCTGGTAAGCCAGCTGCAGTCCGGACAGTCCCACGGTGGTGCCCGGCCGGTACGGCACTCCGTCGTCGCGCAGCATCCGGGCCGTCTCGGTGCCGACCGATCCGGCTATCGATCTGGCCATGCTGTCGAAGAGACGCAGCCTGGCCCGCTTGATGATCAGTCCGGGCACGTGCCGGAGCTTGCCGGCCAGCCGGTGATACAGGCTCGGCCTGAGCCGGGCGAGCTCGAAGAAATGGGCAGATGGCGCCGCGACTATGTCGCCGTATACCTGATTGGCGTCCAGATGGGTTGCCTCGGCCAGCTTGTCGGCTGTTCGCCGCGGATCGTTAAGCCTGCCGGGATGCACCCCCGCGATGTAGACCAGAGAGCGCCGGGCCAGCGGACTGCCAGTGTCATCGAGCAGCGCGGCCCGCCGGGGCATCCTGGTCACCACGGCGAGCCGGAATCCGGGCCGCAGGCCTGGGTAGATGACGCTGGGGCTCCACACGATCTTCCACGTCGAGTCAACCATCCGGAGGACGAGCCGACCCTGGTACTCCCACGGCGCGCCGCTGCGGCCCAGATCAATCGAGGCGTTGAACTGTGCCGCGCCGTTGTCTCCGTGCTGGGTGATCCGGCCCATGCTGAGGACGAGGTTGGCGGCGTCCAGTTGCCGGTACGCGGTGCGAAGCGCGGCGGTCACGGCCGTCGGCTCGCCGGTGGTCAAGGAGGCGGCCGTGCGGTACTGGCCCTGCTCCCAGGCGAGCAGGAACTGCTGCACGGCCGGCTCCGCGGAGGGATCCGGTGATCCGGCGCTGACCAGCAGCACGGCGAGCGTGGCGATGGCGCCGATCAAGGCGACAGTGCGCTTCGGCGTAAGGCTCGCCCGCAGGCCACCTGGCGGAAAGGCCGGGCGGCGCGGAAAGGCCGGGCGGCGCGGCCGGGCCGGGCGGCCGGGCCGGGCTTTGGCTGGCCCGCCAGCGGCCGGAGCTGACGGCGGGGCGAGCGGTTCCTGCGGCCGGGTTACCGGGGCGAAGGGAGCCGGGACCCGCGGCGCAACCGGCCGCGCGGTGGGCGCCGCGGCCGGACCCGAAGGCGGCGGCGGCAGCGACTCAGGCGGCCCGGCGGCCGGCGGCGCGAAGACCGACGCGGACGGCGGGACAGCACCGGCGGACGGAACCGGCCCGGACGGCGGACGCGACCCGGACGGCGGGAGCGATGACGACGGCTGGCCGGCCGCTGCGCTCGCCGCGGGCGGCGGAGCGGGCCACGCGGACGGACTCAGGGCAGCGGGGATCGCGTCCCCGGGCGGCGGCATCCCGCTGCTTCCCGCGGGAGAGCCGCCGGCCGGGGCCGTCGTCGCGGGGAGATCAGCTTCGTCCGAGGGCGCTGCGGCCGGCCGGAACGCTGCGGCCTGGGGTGTCGGGGCCGGCCGGCCAGCCGGGTGCCATCCCGCCTGCCGCGCTGGCGGCATTGCGGCGGCCGGCGGGCCGGCCGCGGCCGCACCCGCCGACGAGATGGCCGACGGCACGCTGCGGGCGTTGGCCCCCTCAGCCGGCATGTCGGCGCCGGAACTCTCGGCGGGCCGCGGCCCGCCGGCGCGTGGTCCCCGCAGCTGCGCGCGCTGCGCCGCAGCGTGCGATCCGCGCCTACGGATGCGTGCCATCGTTCGCCAATCGGCTACCTTCGCCGCCGCAGGGCACGTTCAACCTCCCTGGCAGCATCCCGCTCCGCCAGGTCATGACGCTTGTCGTAGGACCGCTTGCCGCGGGCCAGAGCGAGCTCGACCTTGGCCTTCCCGTCCTTGAAGTACAACGACAGCGGCACCAGCGTCAACCCGCGCTCCGCGGTGGCGCTGGCCAGCTTGTCGATCTCCTTCCGGTGCATCAGCAGCTTACGGGGACGGCGCGGCTCATGGTTGGTCCATGTGCCCTGCGTGTACTGGGGAATGTGCACGCCGAGTAGCCAGGCCTCGTTGTCCGTGATCTGGCCGAACCCGTCGGTCAGCGAAGCCCGGCCGGCCCGCAGCGACTTCACCTCGGTGCCGGTCAGCACGAGGCCCGCTTCGTAGACATCCTCGATGTGATAGTCATGCCTGGCTCGCCGGTTCCTGGCAATGACCTTGGTGCCTCGCTCCCGTGCCACGGTCCTCCTGTCCGTCCAGGTGTCATACCCGCAGGTAGCGCCTGAGCGTGAGGAACGACGTCGCGCCGCACAGCAGCACGCCGATAATCATCGCCAAGATAACGACTTCGATCAGGTCCGTGGCACTCAGCTGCACGTTAAACGGGAAGTACTGCTGCAGCGTATCCAGCCAGAGCGTCTTCACCGCGATCAGCAACCCGGCCGAGACCAGCCAGCCGAACATGCCCGCGATCACGCCCTCGACGAGGAACGGCAGCTGGACGTAGAAATTCGAGGCGCCGACCAGGCGCATGATGCTGGTTTCCCTGCGCCGGTTGAAGGCGGACAGCCGGATCGTGTTCGCGACCAGCAGGATGGCCGCGATGATCAGGATGATCGCGATGATCACCACCGCGTTCCGCGCGCCGTTCAGCAGCTTGTAGAACTTGTCCAGGATCGAGGAGTCGTCCACGATCTGGTCGACGCCGGCCCGGCCGGTCACCGTCTCCGCCACTATGGGGAAGTCCGTCTGGGTATTCCTGAGCTTCACCTGGAACGAGTCGGGAATGTCGCCCTTGCTGACCGAGCTGACGAACGAAGGGTCCTGGGAGAACTCCTGCCGGAACCGTTCGTAGGCCTGGGACTGTGATTCGTACCGGACGCTCACGACCTGCGGCAGGCGCTTCAGATCCTGCTCAATCTGGTTCAACTCCGTCTGCGTGGCCGGCCCGCCGGTCTGGCAGTTCTCGCTGACGCTGGTCTTGGTGCACAGGTAGATCGACAGCTGGACCCGGCCCTGCCAGTACGTCCTGGTGTTGTCGACCTGCTTGACGAAGAGCAGCCCGGTGCCGAGCAACGACAGGCTGATCGCGACGACCACGACCAGTGCGATGGTCATCGTCAGATTTCGTCGCAGACCAATCCATACCTCATGGAAAACAAACTGCGCACGCATTTGTGAGATCCCTCGGTAATCTTGGTCGGGCCGGTCAGTAAGCCTGGCCGTAGACCCCGCGCGACTGGTCGCGCACGACCTTGCCGTATTCGAGTTCGATAACGCGCTTTCGCATAGAGTCCACGATCGCCGCGTCGTGCGTGGCCATGACGACCGTGGTGCCGGTTCGGTTGATGCGATCGAGGACCTTCATGATGCCGATCGACGTCGCCGGGTCGATGTTCCCGGTCGGCTCGTCGGCGAGCAAGATCATCGGCCGGTTGACGAACGCGCGGGCCATCGCGACCCGCTGCTGCTCGCCGCCGGACAGCTCGTCGGGCATCCGGTCACGCTTGCCCTCCAGGCCGACAAGATCGATCACCTCCGGCACGACCTTGCGGATGAACCGCCGCGGCTTGCCGATGACCTCCAGCGCGAACGCGATGTTCTGATAGACGTTCTTGCTGGGCAGCAGCCGGAAATCCTGGAACACGCAGCCAATCCGGCGGCGCAGGTGCGGCACCTTCCAGTTGGTGAGGCGGGCAAGATCCTTGCCAGCGACGTGGATCCGGCCGTCGGTAGGCCGCTCCTCCTTGAGCACCAGGCGGAGGAACGTCGATTTGCCGGACCCCGACGGCCCGACCAGGAAAACGAACTCGCCCTTTTCGATGTCCAGATTGACATTCTCGAGGGCGGGACGACTCTGGTTCGGGTACATCTTGCTGACGTTGTCGAAGTGGATCACAGGCCCATCACACGGCGCTCGACGAAAATGCGGACGACCCTGCCGGGGCGTCCAGGCGGCCCGGTTTGGCCTTGGGCCAGTGTAGGGGGGAAACTGGTCAGGAACGTCCAACATCGGCGAAGTGACCGGGTAGCCGCCGGGACGGAGGGACCCAGATGAGCTGCGAACACCTGATCTGCGCTGCGTGCGCGGGACCGGTGGCAGAGGGTCATTGCCCGGTGTGCCAGACGGCCCGGGCGCACGTGCATCACACCGGGAGTGGCCTGCGGATTCCGCTCATCGCGGTGGCACTGATCACCCTGCTGCTCCTGCTTGCCCTGCAGCTGCACTGACGCCTTGCCCTGCAGCTGCACTGACGCGCGTTTACAGGCCCTGCGTGCGGAGCCAGCGGATCTCGGCTTCGATGAACTCGTCGATCTCCCCGTCGAGCACCGCCGCGGTGTTCCCCGTCTCCACGCCGGTCCGCAGGTCCTTGATGTTCTGGTACGGATGCAGCACGTAGTTGCGGATCTGGGTGCCCCAGCTGCTCTTGTTCTCCCCGCGCAGCTCGGCCATCTTCGCCGCCTGCTCGTCCCGCTTGCGCTCCAGCAGCTTGGCCTGCAGCACGGCCAGGGCGCTCGCCCGGTTCTGGATCTGGCTCCGCTCGTTCTGGCAGGAGACCACGATCCCGGTCGGCAGGTGCGTGATCCGGACGGCCGAGTCGGTGGTGTTCACGCCCTGCCCGCCGGGGCCGCTGGAGCGGAAGACGTCGATCCGCATCTCATCCTCGGGTATCTCGATGTGATCGGCCCGCTGCACGACCGGGATCACGTCCACGCCAGCGAACGACGTCTGCCTGCGGCCCTGGTTGTCGTATTTGGAGATGCGCACCATCCGGTGCGTGCCGTGCTCGCCGCGCAAGGTGCCGTAGGCGTACGGCGCCTTAATGGCGAACGTCGTCGACTTGATCCCTGCCTCTTCCGCGTAGGACGTGTCGTAGACCTCGGTTGGGTAGCCGTGCCGCTCGGCCCAGCGCAGGTACATGCGCTGCAGCCCTTCCGCCCAGTCGGCCGCGTCCGCTCCGCCCGCCTGCGCGTTGATCGAAATCAGCGCCTCACGGGAGTCGTACTCGCCGGACAGCAGAGTGCGGATCTCCAGCTGGTCGACCTCCTTGCGGAGCGCCGCGAGATCGCGCATCGCCTCCACCCTGGTCGGCTCGTCATCCTCGCGCTCGGCCAGCTCGAACATCACCGAGGTATCGTCCAGCCTGCGGTGCAGGCTCTCCAGCCTGGCTATCTCGCCGTTGAGGTAGGACAGCCTGCGGGTGATCGCCTGGGCCTGTTCCTGGTCCGCCCAGAGACCGGGATCACCGGCCCGCACGCGCAGGCCGTCCGCCTCCTTGCGCATCGTGTCCGGCTCAAGGACAGCCTCCACGCTGGCGAGTTTCGCCTTCAGTTCCGAGATTTCGCCGGCGGGGTCGATGGCCATGGCGGAAGCCTACGTCAGCCGGCCGACTGCCGGCCGCCAAGATCCTCATGGCGTCGCCCGCAGCCGGCTAGTCGGGCAGCCGGCTCGCGGTCACCAGGGTGCGGACCGCACGTACCGCCACGGAGAGCGTGGCCACCGTGAACGTGTCGCTCTCCCAGATTTCGGTGAGCGTCTGGCCGGCCCGCCGCACCGCGGAATCGTTGCGCTGCGCCCATACCGCCAGCCGCTCCTCCGGGCTACCCGGGCCGGTCACCTTCAGCACGTCCCTGGCCAGGGCGGCGTGCGCCGAATACAGGTCATCGCGCAGCGCGCCGCGTGCCATCGTGTTCCATCGGTCCTCGCGGGGCAGCGCCGTGATCCGGTCCCGGAGCCTGCTGATCTCCAGCCTGCTGGCCAGGTCGAAGTACACCTCGGCGGTCTCCTCGATGGCACGGCCGGTGCCCGCCGCGACTTCCACGATGTCGAAGGCCGAGTAGGCGGGGACCATGGCCGCGACCCAGTGGGCGAGGTCAGCCGGCACGCCCCGGGCTGTGAAGCTGTCCCTGCGTTCGCAGAACTCGGCCAGGTCGCGGCCGGTCAGCAGCTTGGGCAGGCCCGTCGCGACGGTCAGCACCCCGGTGGCGAAGAAGTCGACCGTCGCGTTGATGTCGAACGGCGGGCGGCGGCTGTGCAGCAGCCAGCGGGCGGCGCGCTCGGTCAGCTTGCGGCCCTCCAGCGCCATGGCGATCTGGGTTGCCGTCTCGATCTTGCCATCGAGCGCCTCGACCTGTGCCCAGAACCCCGGCATGCCGAAGACCTGCCGGGCCACCAGCCAGGCGCGGGTGATGTCGGGGACGGATGCCCCGGTTTCCTCGTTCAGCCGGAACGCGAACGTGATCCCCGAGCGGTCCACCATGTCGTTGACGACAGCGGTCGTGATGATCTCCCGGTGCAGCCGGTGGGACCCCATCAGCTTCGCGTAGCGCTCGCGCAGCGGCGTGGGGAAGTAGCCGACGAGCACCCTGGTGAGATAGGCGTCATCGGGCAGGCCGGAGGCGATCACCTCCTGTGCCGCTGAGATCTTCGCCTGCGCGAGCAGGACGGCGAACTCCGGCGTGGTCAGGCCGGTCCCGGCGGACCGCCGCTCGGTGATCTCCCGCCCGCCCGGCAGCACGTCGAGCCTGCGGTGAATGCGGCGGTCGCGTTCCAGCTTCCGGATGTACCTGGCATGCACGTGCAGCATCGGCGCGGCCTGAGCGCGGGAGGCGGCGAGCGTCCTGTTCTGCAGATAGTTGTGCTCGAGCACCAGGGCGGCGACCTCGTCGGTCATCTCGTGCAACAGCCGGTTCCGGTCGGCGACCTGCAGTTCGCCGCTGCGCGCGACCCCGTCCAGCAAGATCTTGATATTGACCTCGTGGTCGGAGGTGTCCACGCCAGCCGAGTTGTCAATGAAGTCGGTGTTCACCAGGCCGCCGGCCAGCGCGTACTCGATCCTGGCCGCCTGGGTCAGGCCCAGGTTCCCGCCCTCGGCGACGATCCGGGCGCGCAGTTCGGTCGCGTCGATCCGGACCGCGTCGGTGGACCGGTCGCCCGCGTCCGCATGCGACTGGGTGCTCGCCTTCACGTAGGTGCCGATGCCGCCGTTCCAGAGCAAGTCCACCGGCGCCGACAGGATGGCGGAAATCAGCTGATCCGGGGTCAGCGAGGTCACCTCGTCGTCGATGCCGAGCGCGACACGCGCTTCCGGCGACATGCGCACCGACTTGGCGCTGCGCGGCCACACCCCGCCGCCCGCCGAGATCAGTCCCGTGCCGTAGTCCGCCCAGGACGACCTGGGCAGCGCGAACAGCCGTTCCCGCTCGGCGAAGCTCGCCTCCGGATCCGGGTTCGGGTCGATGAACACGTGCCGGTGGTCGAAGGCCGCCACCAGCTTGATGTGCTTCGACTGCAGCATGCCGTTGCCGAACACGTCGCCGGACATGTCGCCGATGCCGACCACGGTGAAGTCGTCGGTGCCAGTGTCGGTGCCGAGCGCCTGGAAGTGGAACTTGACCGACTCCCAGGCGCCGCGCGCGGTGATGCCCATCTTCTTGTGGTCATAGCCCTCGGAGCCGCCGGAAGCGAACGCGTCGCCCAGCCAGAACCCGTAGGTCGCGGCGATCTCGTTGGCGGTGTCCGAGAACGTCGCCGTGCCCTTGTCGGCCGCCACCACCAGGTACGGGTCGTCGCCGTCATGCCTGAGCACCCGCAGCGGCGGCCGTACCTGCCCGGCATCGAGGTTGTCGGTGACGTCCAGCATCGCGGAGATGAACATCCGGTAACAGGCGAGAACCTCGCCGAGGTAGGCCTCGCGGTCTGCCGGGCTGGGCAGTTGCTTGCAGACGAAGCCGCCCTTGGCCCCGGACGGGACGATGACCGAATTCTTCACTTCCTGCGCCTTGGCCAGGCCGAGTACCTCGGTGCGGAAATCCTCCGGCCGGTCCGACCAGCGGAGCCCGCCGCGTGCGACAGCGGCGAACCGCAAGTGAACGCCCTCGAACCGGGTTGAGTAGACGAAGAGCTCGAACCGCGGCCGCGGCGCCGGCAGGTCGGGCACCTTGTCCGCGTCGAGCTTGGCCGCGAAATACGGCAGCCGGGCCTGCGGGGTCGCGCTTTCCTGGAAGTAGTTCGTCCGCACCGTCGCCAGGATCAGGCCCCAGTAGGCGCGCAGGATACGGTCCTGGTCGAGGCTGGCGACATCGTCAAGCTCGCCGCGGATTTCCTCGGCCATCGCCTCGCTCCGCTCGCTCGCGCCGGCCTGCCGGTCCGGGTCGAACCTGGATTCGAACAGGCGCACGAGCAGCCGCGTCACGGTCACGTTCGCGCGCAGCACCCGCTGGAGGTAGTCCTGGCTGAAGGTGGTACCGATCTGGCGCAGGTACCTGGCGTACGCGCGCAGCACCACCACCTGCCGCCAGGTGAGATGAGCGTCGAGCACAAGGGCGTTGAATCCGTCATCCTCGATCTGCCCGTGCCAGAGGGCGGCCAGCGCGCCTTCGAGCAGTTCCCGCACCGAGTGAAGGGAGGCGGGAACCCGGGACGTGACCGCAGGCGCTGCCTGGTCAGCCGGGTCCTGGCTGGATCCGGCCGCGGTGGCGCTCCTGCGCAGCCCGAAGTCGTAGATCCAGAACGGCTCGCCGCCGGCCGCGCCGGGGAATTCGTACGGGTGCTCGTCCACCACGTCGAGGCCCATGTGCTGCAGCCTGGGCAGCACGTCGGTCAGCGTGATCGGCGAGCCGGTCCGGTAGATCGTGAGCCGCCAGACCCGGCGGTGAGCTCCCGACGCGCTGGTCCGCTGATCATGCTGCACCGGGACGCCGCCGACGAAGCCGACCGACTCCCAGAACTCGAAGGCGACGTTGTCGCCGGACTCCCGCAGCTCGAGGATCCTGGTGAGATCACCGACGGCCGCAGCGGCCGGGACGTCGGTCTTGTACGTGTCAGGGATGGAGTCGCCGCACATGGCAAGCAGCACGCGGGCCCGCTGCGGTCCGAGCCTCCTGGTCGCCTCCTCGGCCAGGTCGTCATCCCACGACCTGACCACGGCGGCGAGTTCCTTCTCCAGCTCAGCCTCGTCCACCTCCGGCAGCATGCTGCCATGCGCCGCCCTGACCACGATGTGCAGCCTGGCCACCGATGACTCGCCGACCATCACGCTGTAGCCGACCGAGACCCCGCCAAGCGCCTTGAGCAGGATCTCCTGCGCCCGCAGCCTGACCTTGGTGGTGTACTTGTCCCTCGGCAGGTAGACCAGGCAGGACATGTACCTGCCATAGATGTCCTTGCGCAGGAACAGCCGGGTCTGGGTGTGGTCGCGCAGGCGGAGGACGCCCGCCGCGATCGGGGTGAGCTCGGGAACCGAGATCTGGAAGAGCTCCTCCCGCGGGTAGTTCTCCAGGAACTCGGCAAGGTCCTTGCCGTCATGGCTGTCGGCGGTCAGGCCAAGGGCCTCAAGGACGCCGGCCAGCTTGCGCCGCAGCACCGGGATGCGGGTGATGCTCTCCGAGTAGGCGACATGGGTATACAGGCCGAGGAACCGGTACTCGCCTGCCACCTCGCCCGCCTCGTCCACCCGCTTCACCGCGACATAGTCGAGGTAGCTGGGGCGGTGCACGGTCGACATCGAGTTCGCCTTGGTCAGGATCAGCCGCTGCGGATCGCGGGCCCTGGCCCGCACCTCGGGCGGCAGCGCGGCGAACGAGCTCGATCCCTGCCGGTCATGCCGCAGGATGCCGAGCCCGGTGCCGGCCACCGCCCGCAGCATCATCCCGTCCGGCCCGTCCAGCAGGTCATACTCGCGGTAGCCGAGGAAGGTGAAGTGCCCGTCGGCGAGCCAGCGCAGCAGCGCCTCGATCTCGGCCGGCGCCGTGACGCCTGCTTCCGCCGCTGGCGGGACCGTCGCCTCCGACATGGCGAGTTCCTCGGCCAGTTGCATCGCCCTGGCCCGCATCCTGGGGTGGTCCTCCACCGCTACCCGCACGTCGCCGAGCACGCGCTGCACGTGGTCGGTGAGCTGGGCTGCCTCGGCATCGTCGGCCAGCACGCCGATCTCGATGTGCGTCCAGGACTCGGCGATCTCGTCGTGTGCCGCCGGTGACCCGTCGATCAGCCCGAGCACGCCGCGCAGCGTGCCGGTGACATCCCTGCGGACGCGCAGCTGCGGGTGCACGATCCGGCGTGCCGTCAGGTCGTGCCTGGCCAGCTCCATCGAGACCGAGTCGACGAGGAACGGCATGTCGTCGGTGACGATGTCGAGCACGGCGCCTGCGGCCTCGAGTGAGGCAGCGCCGGCCGACCGGATCCGGACCAGCGCACGGCCCTGCGGCCGGTGCGCGGCGAAGACGGCCTGCTCGCTCGCCACCGCGGCGATCCGCTCAGGCCCGGCTGAGGCGAGATCCTCGGCCGCGACGTGCCGGTAGTAGGCCTGCAGGTAGCTCTGCACGTCGCCTACCGGGGCGTCGCCGCTGACCAGCCGCGCCGCCTCGGCTAGCAGGGCAAGCTTCTCGTCACCCGCGCGCTCCGCCATTTCGGTCCCACTCCTTTGTGTGCCTGGCCGGCCACCGCGTCGATCCGGCCGTTACAACCAATCTCGCAGTTCCCACAGCAGCGGGTAATACCGCAGCGGCACTCGATTGTGCAGGTATGGCGCACCGGTCGACCCGCCGGTGCCGGATTTCGTGCCGATCTGGCGCTCCACCATCTGGACGTGCCTGGCCCGCCAGAGACCCGCCATTTCATCATGAGTCAGCAGGTCCTCGGCGAGCTGCCAGAGATCATCGTGATTCGCCCGGTCCCTGGCGATCGCGACGAGCGAGCTCAGCACCTGGTCATCGTCGGCCACGGACAGCCCGCGCGAGGCGAGCAGGCTGAGATAGGCATCCCAGAGCGACGGCTCGGCCAGCCGGCTGGCCAGCCGGTCCCGTTCGGCGCTGCCCAAGGCCCGGAAACGGCTGAGAAAACGCTCGTCCTTCGCCCCGGACAGAAACTCAAGCTCACGGAATTGCACGGACTGGAAGCCGCTGGCGGGCGCGAGCGCCGCGCGGAACTCGAGGAAGTCCTGCGGCGTCATCGTCTCCAGCACGTCGATCTGGCTGACCAGCAGCCGCTCGATGACGTGCCCGCGGCGGAGCAGCTGCCCGGCCCGCCATGTCTGATCCGCCACCATCGCGTCGCGGACGGCGCCGAGCTCGTGCAGGAGCTGCTTGAACCAGAGCTCGTATGCCTGATGCACCGTGATGAACAGCAGCTCGTCATGGACCGGCGGATCGACCTGCGGCACCTGCTGCGCGAGCAGCTCGGGCAGCCGGAGATAGCTGCCGTAGGTCAGCAGGCCGCCTTCCTCACCGAAACGGCGCTCCGGTGGCGGGCCGGACCGCCCCGCCGGCGACCTCACCGGACCTCCCCCGGCGCGAAGAAGGCCAGTACCTCCGGGTTGGCCAGCGCCGCCGGGTCGGCTGCCGCGGACAGCGGCGTGCCCAGCAGGATCTTCCTGACCGGCACCTCGAGCTTCTTGCCGGAGAGCGTCCGCGGGATGCCAGGTACCTGGCGGATCTCGTCCGGCGCGTGCCGCGGCGAGAGCTCGGCGCGCAGCAGCGACCGAAGCCGGGTGGTGAGCTCGTCATCGAGCGTGCGGTCACCGGCGAGCACGACGTACAGGATGAGGCGCCCGTCCTGGCCGAGCCGGCCGGTGTCCACCACCAGGCTGTCGGCGATCTCCGGCAGCCGCTCCACGACGCGGTAGAACTCGCTGGTGCCCATGCGGACGCCGCCCCTGTTCAAGGTGGCGTCGGAGCGGCCGTAGATGACGCAGCCTCCATCCGGCAGGAACATGATCCAATCTCCGTGCCGCCACACTCCCGGGTACTCGGCGAAGTAGCTGGCGCTATATCGCTCGCCGCCGGGATCGTTCCAGAAGCCGACCGGCATGGACGGCATCGGCTGCGTAATAACTAGTTCGCCGACCGCGCCGATGACGGGATTGCCGTGCATGTCGTATGCCTCCACCTTCGCGCCCAGGCACCGGCCGGCGATCACCCCGGCCCGGACCGGGAGCAGCGGGCTCGGCCCGACGAACCCGGTGCACAGGTCGGTTCCGCCGGAGAAGGAGCCGAGCACAAGGCCGCCGCCCACTTCGGCATAGACCCAGCGGAAACCCTCGGGCGGCAGCGGCGATCCGGTGGATCCGACGCCGCGGAGCCTCGACAGGTCGTGCCGGGCGGCGGGGCGCAGTCCCGCCTTGGCGCAGGCCAGCAGGTACGGCGCCCCGGTCCCGGCGTAGGTAACGCCGGTTTCGGCGATCAGCTGCCAGAGCGCACCGGTGTCCGGGTGGGTCGCGCTGCCGTCGTACAGCACCACGGTCGCGCCCGCGAGCAGGCCGCCGGCCAGGTAATTCCACATCATCCAGCCGGTTGTGGTGTACCAGAAGAAGACGTCGCCCGGCCCGAGATCCTGGTGAAAGGCGAGCACCTTCAGGTGCTCGAGCACGATCCCGCCGTGACCGTGCACGATCGGCTTGGGCAGGCCGGTGGTGCCGGAGGAATACAGCACCCACAACGGATGACTGAACGGGACCTCGGTGAACCCGGGCGCCGCGCTGTGATCGCCGGCGGCCGGATCTTCGGCGCGAAGATCGTCCCAGCCGAGCATCCGCAGCCCTGCTGGCAGCCGCAGCCCTGCTGGCAGCCGCAGCCCTGCTGGCAGCCGCGGTTCCCGGCCGGACTCGCGGACCAGCACAACGGCGGCGAGCCCGGGTAGCGCGGCAGCGATGCTTTCGACCGCGTCCCGCCGGTCGAAAGCCTTCCCGCCGTAGGTGTAGCCGCAGACCGCGATCAGGACCTTCGGCGAGATCTGGGCGAACCGGTCGATCACGCTGCTGGCGCCGAAGTCCGGCGAGCACGACGACCAGATCGCGCCCAGGCTGGCCGTCGCCAGCATGGCGATCAGCGCCTCGGGGACGTTCGGCAGGTAGGCGGCGACCCGATCGCCGGCGGACACGCCCAGCGCGCGCAGCCCGGCCGCTGCGCTGGCCACCTCGCGCTCCAGCTCTCCGTAGCTGAGCGTGCCTTGGCTGCCGTCCTCGCCCCGGTAGATCACGGCGGTCCGGTCCGGCTCGTCGGCGGCGGCACGCAACGCGTTGCGCGCGTAGTTGAGCGTGGCGCCTTCGAACCAGCGGACGCCGGGCATCACGGCACCGCTCAGCGCCGGTCCGGTCCCCCGCTCGCCCAGCACGCCGAAGTAATCCCAGACGGACTCCCAGAACGCGGCAGGCTCGGCCACGGACCATTGCCAGAGCTGATCGTGGCCGCTGCGGTCGAGGCCACGGTGAGCAGCCAGCCAGCGGGCATAGCTGGTGACCCGGGCGGCCGCGATCGATTCCGGCTGAGGCGCCCAGAGCACCTCGCCGTAGTCGCGGCCGGCCAGCGCGGCGGATCCGGGGGCTGCTGAGCCGGCGATGCCGGCGCCGGGCACACCGGACTCTGGGACACCGGGCCCGGCGGCGCCGGACCCGGGCGCCGCAGGCCGGGGAAACGACGCCGGCTGATCGTCCTTGGGCATAGGCACAAGCATGAGACGTCAGCACGGTGACCCGCAACGCGGAGCACGGCGCCGGGCTGACGTCCGCGTACGCCCCGGCAGGACGGGTAGGCGTATTCCATGACATCAGCAGGCAACGGGGCCGGCGATCGGGCCGACGCAGCCAAGCCGGACGGGCCGACCAGAACTGACGGCGTGGTGCGGGCCGCCGGTACCGGTGAGACGGGGCGGTCCTTCGAGGCTGCCGGGTCCGCCGGGTCCGCCGGGCCTGGTGAGACGACCGGGCGGGCCGAGGTAGCCAGCCGGGCCGGGGGAGGCCGGCCGGGAGTTGAGCGGGCAGGTCGTCGACCTGGTCGGCGACCTCAGCGAACCGCGCTCGCCGGCCAGGACCAGGCGGCTTGTGGCGGCTACCGCGCGAGCGGCGAGACGGGGCGGCCAGGTCACCTGGCGGGGCGCCCATTCGGCCGGCCGGTGGCTGGCCGATCAGGTCATCGACATAGCGCCACGGCTGCCGGTGCGGGACCAGGCAAGGCTGCGACGGCAGTTCCCCGATTGCTCGCCCGAGGAACTTGCCGACGTGCTGATCCGGGGGGCGTCCCGGGCCGCGGCCAGCATTGGCGCGGCGGTCGGCGCGTCCATGGTGCTGCCCGTCGTGCCTGCCGTGCCGGTGGAGATCGCAGCCGAGACGCTGGCCCTGGTGGGTATAGAGCTCAAGCTGATCGCGGAACTGCACGAGGCCTACGGGATGCGCCCGCCAGGCTCGGCGCCCGAGCGCATGATGGCCTACGTGGCGGCCTGGGCGCACCGCCGCGGGGTGGCGCTCGCGCCCGGCGGGATCGTCCTCGCGGTCGGCTCGCCGCTGCGCCGGCGGCTGCAGCGCAGGCTACTCGCCCGGGCCGGCCGGAGCGCCACGTCGCTCGGTCCGCTGCTCACCGGTGCCATGGCCGGCGCCCTGCTGAACCGCCACGAGACCCGCCGCCTGGGCCAGGAAATCAGGGACGACCTGCGGCAGCGTTCACCGTACGCCTCGCACTGGCCCGTCTGACCACACATGCTTCCCGCAGTCACCGACCGCGGCGGGACGAGCGCGGCCCACGAGCGTGGCTTGCGGCAGCACGGGAGAACCTGCTGACCTCGTGACGGAGCATGCGCCCGCCTTTCATGATCACCGGCGATCCGCGGGATCGATCCGCGGAATCCAGCGAGCCGGGACCTTCGACGATCAACGATGGCGCCGGACCTGACCCGGGCCGGGCGTGGGCCAAAGACGTGGTCAGCCCGCCGAGGGCATGGTCAGCAGCTGAATCGCGCGGGTGACGGCTGAGATATCGGTCAGGTCGGGCAGCACGATGCCGGCCCCGGCGGCGCGGAGGTCGCCCCCGGTCGACCGCCCGGTGGCGATGGCCACCGACCGCGCGCCGCCGAACCGCGCCGCCTCGACATCCCTGGTCGAGTCCCCGATGTACACCGTCGATGCCTCGCCGAAGGCCACGCCGTACTTCTCCCCGGCCCGGCTCCTTGACATCATCAGCTGGGCACCCTTCGGGTAGACCTCCGAGCCGTAGCCGCCGATCTCGAAGTCGAAGTAGCCGTCGAGCCCGAACGCGCGCAGCTTCGCCACCGCGTTCGGCCGGATGGTACCGGTCAGGACGGACTGCACGACGCCCGGCAGGGCGGCCACCGCCAGCACGGCCTCTCTGGCTCCCGGCAGGATGTGGCCGCGCTTGGCCAGCAGCTCGCGCCTGGCCCCGAAGGCCGCCGCGAGCTCGCCGACGAACCGGCTGAGCAGCTCGTCGCTGCCGTCGTCGGTCGGTGCGGCCGCGGCAGGCACGGTCGGCGCGGCGTCATTGCGCGCCAGTGCCTCGAAGAAGATCTCCGACTCGCTCTGGCCGGCCAGCTGCGGCAGCTGGACCAGCGGACGGCCGGTAACCCGGCGGAAGGCATCGGCATACGCGTCCCTGGTAACCCTGCTGACGTCAACCAGGGTCAGGTCGATATTCCACAGCACCAGGCAGTGAATGAGAGCCTCCAGCTCGCTCGGGCATGCAGAGCGTACCGCCGTCATCCCGGGCGCACATAGCGATGAACCAACCACAGACTGCCGCCTCAGGATCGGACCTGACCGCAGGCCGGCGCGTGCCGTGCGCCCGTCGCTAACCCATATGCGGATAGCGGTAATCGACCGGCGGCACGAACAGTTCCTTGATCGTGCGGGCGTTGACCCACCGGATCAGGTTGAAGATCGAGCCCGCCTTGTCGTTGGTGCCGCTGGCCCTGGCTCCCCCGAACGGCTGCTGGCCGACGACGGCGCCGGTCGGCTTGTCGTTGATGTAGAAGTTGCCGGCGGTAAACCGGAGCGCTTGCGTCGCCGCCGTGATCGCCATCCGGTCCCTGGCGATGATCGAGCCGGTCAGGGCGTAGGGGGACGCGTCGGCCGCCTGCGCGACCACCCGGTCGTAGTCAGCGTCGTCGAAGACGTGCACGCCGAGGATCGGTCCGAAGTACTCGGTGGTGAACACCTCGTCGGTCGGATCCGTGCACGCCAGCACCGTCGGCTGCACGAAGTAGCCCTCGGCGTCGTGGATCTCGCCGCCAGCCAGCACCCGGATGGACGGCCGCGTCTTGGCCCTGGCCAGCGCGTCGGCATGGGTAGCCAGCGCCTTGTCGTCGATCACGGCGCCCATGAACAGCGAGAAGTCGGCCGACACGTCCCCCATCGCCAGCGACTGCACGGTGGAGACGAAGTCGTCGCCCATCCGGTCCCAGACCGACCTGGCGATATACGCCCGCGACGCCGCCGAGCACTTCTGGCCCTGGTATTCGAACGCGCCACGGACCAGTGCCGTGGTGAGCACGTCGGGGTCGGCCGACGGGTGCGCGATCACGAAGTCCTTCCCGCCGGTCTCGCCGACCAGCCGCGGGTAGCCGCGGTAGCTGGCGATGTTCTGCCCGACGGTCCGCCACAGCTGCTGGAACGTCCCGGTCGACCCGGTGAAGTGAATGCCGGCCAGGTCCTCGTGCGCGAGCGCGACCCTGGACACGGTCCGGCCGTCGCCGGTCACCATGTTGATCACCCCGGGCGGCAGGCCGGCCGCCTCCAGCAGCCGCATCAGGTAGTGCGCCGACAGCTGCTGGGTATGCGATGGCTTCCAGACCACCACGTTGCCCATCAGGGCCGGCGCGGTCGGCAGGTTGCCGGCGATGGAGGTGAAGTTGAACGGCGTGACGGCCAGCACGAACCCTTCCAGCGGACGGTATTCGAGCCGGTTCCACGCGGCACTGGACGACTCCGGCTGCTCGGCGAGCAGCCGCCTGCCGTAGTGCACGTTGTACCGCCAGAAGTCGATCAGCTCGCACGCGGCGTCGATCTCCGCCTGGTAGACCGACTTGGACTGGCCGAGGATCGTGGCCGCGTTGATCGTGGCCCGCCACGGCCCGGCGAGCAGTTCAGCGGCCTTCAGGAAGATCGCTGCCCGGTCGTCGTAGGACAGCGCCCGCCAGCCGGGCGCGGCCGCGCGGGCGGCGTTGATGGCCGCCGACACGTCCTGGTCGGTCACGTTGCCGAACTCGCCGAGCACGTGCCGGTGGTTGTGCGGCTGGACGACCTGAACCCGGTCGCCGCCGCCCATGTGCTGCCGGCCGCCCGCGGTCATGGTCAGCTCGGCGCGCTCGCCGGCCATCTCCTTGACCCTGGCCTCGAGCATCGCCCGGTCGGGGCTGCCCGGTGCGTACTGCCTGATCGGCTCGTTGACTGGCGGCGGAACGTTGGTCACGGCATCCATGGATTTATCGTCGCACGAACGCGGGAAAACGCCTCACCCGGTCAGGAACGCCAGCTCCTGACGGGCATACCACAACAGCTCGTGCCCCTCCGCGCTGTCCACCGTGAACATCGCATCGTCATCGCCCGCGTCGGCCTTGGGCAGGGCGGCGACCGCGGCCCGGATGTCCTCGACAGCCCGGGGGTCATCGACATGACCAGAGACAAGAAGATGAACGGGGACTGCCCCGTCGATCTCGACCGCTGCCGGATCGTCTGGCGTGGTGATCTTGATGATCCGCTCGTCCGGTATCTCGACCGCGAGGACGACTCGCCGGGGCGGCGCGTCGGGCGCGTCCAGCAGCAGCCGGAGCGATGCCCTGGCCGCCTGGGTCATCGCGGCGTACTCAAGCTCCTCCAGGTCACCGCTGACGTACGACTCCCGCAGCGCGGGCGTGACGGCGAACCCCCGCAGCGGGGGCTTGCCGATTTCGGCACTGGCCAGCACCCCGGCCAGGGCTGGCAGCGTGCAGGGCAGGTAGACGCGCACGGGCCCTCCAGAAGGTCTGGCAGCGGTGCGCCGCGGCCTGGCGCCGGATTGGGCGGACACCTGCCTACTCCCCGGATGAGCGGGAGAGGGTGAGGACGAGTGTGCCAGTCCTGGCGAGCCGCGGCCGGGAAATCGGGTTAGCTACTGGGAAGCTGGCATCTCATGTGGCCGATGTGACACCAGAGCAACCGGACTATTCGGCCGTGGCGGCCGGCCCGCCGCGCACAACCCGGTCGATGTGGCATTGAACGCGTTGGGTGCCGTTGAAGGCCGCATTCAGCGGGTTCGCGGCTTGGGGCGGCGGCGGAGCGGGGCCGGCCGGGGGCGGAATGGAGCTGGCCGGGGGCCGGATGGGCTCGGCGGGGGGCGGGATGCGGTCGGCGGTCGGCGGCGCGGGGCTGGCCGGGGGCCGGATGGGCTCGGCGGGGGGCGGGATGCGGTCGGCGGTCGGCGGCGCGGGGCTGGCCAGGGCTGGGGCGGTGCGTACCAGGGCGGCGACGACGGCGGCTAGCGCGTCGGCAAGCGGCTCGTGTTCCCAGATGCGAACGACCTCCCAGCCCGCGGCGGCCAGGGCGGTGTCGGCGGCGCGGTCACGCTCGACGTTCCTGCGCAGCTTCGGGTCCCAGTACCCGACATTCACGGCCGGCTTGCTGCCGTGCTGCGGGCAGGAATGCCAGAAGCAGCCGTCGACGAAGACAGCCACCCGGCGGGCGGTGAACGCGATGTCGGGCCGAACCCGCTTCCCGTCCGCCAGGTCCAGCCGGTAGTCCTTGCGGTAGCGGTAGCCCCTGCCGTGCAGGGCGCGGCGCAGCGCAAGCTCGGGCTTGGTGTCGGTACGCCGGTTGGCGCGCATGTTCGCGGAGCGGCCCGGGCTGGACGGGTGCGGGTAATCGGCCACGGCGTCCAACGCTAGAACAGCCGGCCTGCCGCCGTCAGCCTGCTAGGTCGGCCAGCGGGATCCCGAGCAGTTCGGACAGCCGGGCGGTGGTGGAACGCAGCTCCCCGTGGTGCAGTCCGACCATGCCGACCGACTCGGCGGCCAGCACGTTGGCCTCGATGTCGTCGATGAAGACGCACTCGGCCGGCTTGACCCCGAGCAGGGCGGTGACGTGCAAGAAGATCTCTGGCTCCGGCTTGCGCATGCCGGCCTCACAGGAGATCACCACGGCGTCGAAGAGCTCGGGAAACAGGTGCCGCGGGTAAGCGTTCGCGCCCCAGGAGTTGGACAGCAGCGCGGTCAGGAAGCCCGCCCGGCGGATGGCCCGCAGCGCGCCATGCATGGCCGCGTCCGGCAACGTGGCCGCAAACATTCTCGCCAGCAGGCCGTCCGCGGGAACGGGCCCGCCGTCGACCCGGGTGAGCTTGCTGGCGAGGAGCCGCTCGAACTCCTCGTCGGTACACTCCCCCCGCTCCAGCGCATGGATGGGATTCCCGCTGCCATCCGGGCCGTAGGCATGGGTAACCCACGGCCGCATGACCGCCGCGTAGGCATTGCGGTCGACGCCTTCCGCCTCCATCCACGCGTTGACCGTGTCAAGGATCGGGTTGGTCAGCACGCCGCCCCAGTCGGTGATCACTCCGCGTATCCCGGGGCGGGCCGCGGACGGGATTCCTGGGCCGGCAAAGCCGCTCTTCTCGGGCACGTCTTCGATGGTAGGCGACCCGGTCGCAGCGGTCAGCGCGGCGTCAGGCCGGCTCGGGTCCCGCGGCCTGGGGCGGCGCTGCGCCTGGCTGGACGGCGGCGGCGTAGGCCTGGAGCGCGTCGCGGTTGCGGGTCAGGCAGTCGATCCGTTGCTGGATCCGCTCGACCTCGCGCCGCAGCAGCCCGGCGGTTTCCGGGGTCAGGCAGTCCGGGTGCAGGTGAATCTCGTCCGGCTTGGCCAGGAAGGGCAGGATGTTGCGGATGATCTCGGTGGTGAGGCCGGAGTCAAGCAGCCCGCGGATCTGCTGGACCCGGTCGATCGCCGCGTCGCGGTAGAAACGATAGCCGTTGTCGGCTCGCTCGGGGTGCAGCAGATCCTGCTCCTCGTAATAGCGCAGCATCCTGGCCGGGATGCCGGTGCGCCGGGACAACTCGCCGATCTTCATGGCGTTCCTAACGGGGCGGTGACAAGAACTGATTTGCCTTCACATTGATGTGAAGGTTTAACCATGGTCGCATGTCCGCCACACCGATCGCTAATGCCAAGGCACCGAGCCCGGCTACCAGCGCTGCCCGGGCGGCGAGACTGCCCTGGTGGGGGCTGCTTGCCCTGTCCGCCGCGGCGTTCAGCGCGGTGCTGACCGAGCAGTTGCCTGCCGGTCTGCTGCCGGCCATGAGCAGGAGCCTGCACGTATCGCAGGGACGTGTCGGTTTCCTGGTGACCAGCTACGCGGCCGCGTCGTTCCTGGCCGCGATCCCGGTCACCGCGGCGCTGCGCGGGCTGCCGCGGCGCCCGGTGCTGGCCGGCGCGCTGGCTGGGTTCGCGCTCGGCAACGCCGTCACCGCGATCTCGTCCAGCTACCCGCTGACGTTCGCGGCCCGGCTGCTGGCCGGCGCCATGGGCGGCACGTTGTGGGCGATGCTGGCCGGTTACGCGGCCCGCATGGTCCCGGCGCAGCGCCGCGGCCGCGCCATGGCCGTAGTCCTGGCCGGCATCACCGTGGCGTTGTCTCTCGGCATACCGGCCGGGACCGCCTTCGCCGCCGCTGTCGGCTGGCGTGCCGCCTTCGGCACCCTGGCTGCCCTTGCCGTCGTCCTGGTGGCCTGGGTGCGCTGGCAGGTCCCCGGCTTCCCCGGCGAGCCGGCCGCCGGGCGCAGCCCGCTGCGCCGCGTCGCCGCCATGCCCGGCATTCCCGCCATCTTGACCATCACCGTGCTGCTGCTGCTCGGCCACCAGGCCCTGTACACCTACCTGGCGCCGTTCGCCCGGCGTGCGGGCCTGGGCCAGGTCAGCCTGGTCCTGTTCGTCTTCGGCATCGCCACGGTCGCCGGGATCTGGATCGTCGGTACCGTCATCGACCGCCACCTGCGGCCGGCCCTGCTGACCGCCCTGACCCTGGTCGCGGGCGCGATGCTCGGCCTTGGCCTGCTCGGGCGCAGCCCCGCGGTCCTGCTGGTCGCCGTCGCCTGCTGGGGTGCCGCCCTCGGCGGCGCGCCCACGCTCCTGCAGACCGCCCTGGTCAGGGTCTCCGGCCCCGGCAACGCGGATGTGGCCACGTCCATGCAGGCCACCGTCTACAACATCGGCATCGCGGCCGGCTCTGCGGCCGGCGGCATCACCCTGCAGAGCGCGGGCGCCGGCGCGCTGCCCTGGGTCGCCCTGCCGCTGGTGACCGCCGCGCTGGTCGCCGCGGCGCTGGCCACCGCCGCGGTGGCAGCTGGCAGAATCACCACATGCATCGCGTAGCGGTAGTGACCGGCGCCAGCAGCGGCATCGGGGCGGCCACGGCGATCCGGCTGGCGGGCGCCGGTTACCACGTCATTGCGGCGGCCCGGCGTGCCGACCGGATCGAGGGGGTGGCGGCGCGGATCCGCGCCGACGGCGGCGAAGCCGAAGCCAGGCGGCTCGACGTTACCGACCGGGCCGGAGTCGACGCGCTGGCCGGCTCGCTGGACCGCTGCGACGTCCTGGTCGCCAACGCCGGCGGCGCGGCGGGCGCCGACCAGATCGCCGACGGCAGCGCCGATGACTGGCGGGCCATGTACGAGGTCAACGTGCTCGGCACGCTGAACGTCACCCAGGCGCTGCTGCCCATGCTGATCGCCAGTGGCGACGGGACGGTCGTGGTCATGTCCTCCACCGCGGGATTCGTCGCCTACGAGGGCGGCGGCGGCTACGTGGCCGCCAAGCACGGGACGCACGCGCTGGCCGCGACGCTGCGGCTGGAGATGTGCGGGCAGCCGGTCCGGGTCATCGAAATCGCGCCGGGCATGGTGAAGACCGCCGAGTTCGCGGTCAACCGGTTCCGCGGCGATGCCGACAAGGCCGCGGCCGTCTACGCGGGCGTGGCCGAGCCGCTGACCGACGAGGACATCGCCGACGCCGTCACCTGGGCGGTGACCAGGCCGTCGCACGTCAACGTCGACCTCATGGTGCTCCGCCCCCGCGCGCAAGCCGCTCAGCACAAGGTGTACAGGCAGCTGTAGCCGGCCGCGGCCATCAGCCGGTCTGGGTGATCTTGCTGAGGCCGCGCGGGTGATCCGGATCAATCCCGAGGCGGCGCGCGAGCGCCTCGGTCAGCAGCTGCCCGGGCACGATGAGGCCCATCGGCGCGAGCCATTCCGGCAGGTCAGGTCCGGGTAGCAGGCGGCTGCACACCGCGGCGAGGCAATCGTCGCCGCCGATCGCGTACGCCCGCGCTCCCGCGCCGGTCACCCGCCGGGCGAGCTCGACCGTCCCGGCCAGGGTGGGGCCGGTGCTGGCCGCCAGCACGATGGCCGGGGTACGGGCGTCCACCACGGCGATCGGCCCGTGCAGCAGGTCAGCGTAGGACAGCCCCATGGCATGCAGATAGCAGGCCTCCTTGAGCTTGAGCGCGAGCTCCAGGGCGGCCGAGTAGGCCAGGCCGCGGCCGGATACCACCACGCCCTGCACGCCCTGCAGTTCGGCCACGATCGGATCGGTGTCGATCGGGCCGGCCAGCAGCGCCTCGACCTCGTCGGGGACCCGCCGCAGCAGCCCGGCGTCCAGGTCAGCGCCGAGGCCGATCGCGAGCACCGCCAGGGCGGCCAGCTGCGTGGTGAACGTCTTCGTGGCCGGCACGGCCCGCTCGGCGCCCGCCTCGGTGACGAACGCCAGGTCGGCCACGTCCGCCAGCGGCGAGCCTGCCCCGTTGGTGATCGCCAGCGTGCGGGCGCCGCAGTCGCCCGCCCAGGCCAGCGTCTCGACGATCTCGTCGGTCCGGCCCGACTGGGACAGCGCCACGGCCAGCACCCCGGATAGGTCAAGCCGGCTCCGGTAGGTGGTCGCGATCGACGGCGAGGCCAGCGACGCCAGCCGCCCGGCGCAGGCCTGGATCAGGTAGCTGCCGTACACCGCGGCGTTGTCCGACGTGCCGCGCGCGATGAAAAGCACCTGCCGGGTATCGCGGGCGAGCCGCCCGGTCTCCGCCGCGCGGGGCAGCAGCGCGTGGATGGTCGCGCGCAGCGCGGCCGGCTGCTCCATGATCTCGGTGCGCATGCTGGTCATCCGAACACCTTCTCACCCCGCACCCAGGTGGCCTTCGCCCGCAGGTCATCGCCGAGCCAGGCCAGGTCAGCCACGGCACCGGGGGCGATCCTGCCCAGGTCGGGCCGGCCGATCAGGTCGGCGGGAACGCGACTGGCCGCGGCGACCGCCGCGGCCAGGCCGACGCCGGCCGCCACCATGTTCGCCACCGCGGCGTCCATCCGCAGCGCCGAGCCGGCCAGCGTGCCGTCGGCCCGCACCGGCGGCTCGCCGTCGCCGGGCGGCAGCTCGATCGGCATGCCGCCGAGCAGGTACGTCCCCGGCGGCATGCCAGCGCACGCCGCCGCGTCCGTGACCAGGCAGATCCGGCCGGGTGCCGCGGCGAACGCGATCGCGGCGGCCTGCGCGGACACGTGCCGGAGATCGGCGATCAGGCCGCTGGTCAGCCGGGCATCGGCCAGCGCCTGGCCGACCACGCCAGGCTCGCGGTGATGCAGCGGCCGCTGCGCATTGTACAGGTGGGTGACCATCCGCGCGCCAGCGCCGGCCGCCGCCGCCACCTGCGCCGCGGTGGCGTCACTGTGCCCCACGCTGACCAGCACCCCGGCCTCGCTGAGCTGCCGGACCGCCGCCATGCCGCCGTCCACCTCCGGGGCCAGCGTGACGACCTTGACCAGGCCCGCGCCGGCCGCGAGCAGCGCGCCGACCGCGCCGGGCGACGGCGGGACGATCCAGGCCGGATTGTGCGCGCCCCGGCGGCCCGGCGCGATGAACGGCCCCTCCAGATGAACGCCGAGCGCGCGCGCCCGGCCGGGCGGCAGCCCGGATATGATCACCGCCGCCGAGCGCAGCGCCGCGATCAGCTCATCCAGCGGCGAGGTAATGAACGTCGGCAGGAACGAGGTTGCCCCGGTTCCCGTCAGCCCGCTGGCGACTGCCGCCCAGCCCGCTGCGCCCGCCGTCCTCAGCTCTTCGCCGAAATAACCGTTGACCTGAAGGTCGACCAGGCCGGGCACCAGCAGGCCGGCGTCCAGCGCCAGGTCGGGCGCGCGCGGCGGCTGGCCCTGGCCGACCTCGGTGACGAACCCGCCGGCCAGGGCCACGTAACCGGGCGCGAGCACGCCAGACCCCGGGCTGGCCGGGACAACCCGCGGCGCGGTGATCAGCATCCGGGCACGCCGCCGCGGTCAGCCGGCACCGGCGGCATCGGCCTGCGTGGCGGCATGCCGCGGTGCGCTCCGTTCGCCATCGGCGTGGCCTGCCCGCCGCGCCCGGCCGGCCATGCTGGCGAGCAGCCCGCGTATTTCGCCGGCCACCAGTTCCGGCCGTTCCATCATCGCGACGTGCCCGAGCATCGGCAGCACCACCACCCTGGCGCCGCGGAAGGCGCGCGCGGCCCGGCCCGCCATCGCCGGCCTGACCAGCTGGTCGTGACTGCCGTACAGCACCAGCGTGGGCGCGGTCACCCGGGCGGCGTCGCGCCAGAGCGACAGCGGGCCGACCCGGAGGTACTCGTGCACGAGCCCGCGGGCCGAGCCGATCAGCACCCGGTGGACGTAGCCGAGTTCGTCTCTGCGCCGCACCTCGGCGGCCTCCTCGGCGTACCGCAGCGGATGCATCAGGCCGGGGTCGGCGTAGACCTCCTGCACGGTGCCCAGCGTCCTTGACTCGGCAGTGTGCCGGTCGAGCCTGCGCAGCGCCCACTGGCCCACGCCAGGCACGCAGACCACGGTGACCCGCAGCGGGATCCGCCGCGGACGCAGGTCAGGCAGGGCAGGCGAGACCAGCGTCAGCGTCTTGACCAGGTCGGGGCGGCGGCCGGCCACCCGGACGGCGACGGAGCCGCCGAGTGAGTTGCCGATCAGGTGCACCGGCCAGCGGGGGCGGTGCTCGATCAGCTCGATGACCGCCCTGGCCTTGGCGTCGATCGAGTAGTCGCCATCGGCGGGCACCGGGGAGAACCCGAATCCCGGCAGGTCGATGGCCTCGCAATCCAGCGCGGGGACCGGCGCGTCCCGCTGGGCCGCCGGCCGGCGCAGCAGGTCCATCAGGTCGGTCCAGTTCGTCGCCGATCCGCCGAGGCCGTGCACGAACACCGCGGGCTCGGCGCGGCCGGGGGCCGCGCCGCCTGCTGGAGCCTGCGTATCAGCCCGCGCCGAGCGGACGTAGACCTTCCCCGCTGGCAGCGGCACGAGCTCGCCGGGCCAGGCCGAAACCGGATCGTTCACGCCGCCCTTGCCCTCCCCCGGGTGTCCTGGTCAGGCGCTGGCACGGCGGCGCGCGCGGCGCCGGTCCGGTGCGCTGCCGGTTGCGTCGCCGGCCGGGCCCTTCGCCTTCGGCCCCGCGGCGACGCTCTTGGGCCGGCGCGGGCCCGCCCCCTTGTGCTCGTCCCTGGCCGCCGCGATGCTCGCCTTCAGCGCGTCCGCCAGGCTGGTCGGCTCGCTCTTCTCCGCCGCCGCGTCGGACGGCTGCATCACGTCGCGGCCCTCGGTCTTCGCCGCGACCAGCTCGGCCAGCGCCTCGCGGTAGCTGTCGTGGTGCGCGGACGGGTCGAATTCCTCGGTCATCGACTCGATCAGCGAGGCCGCCATCTTCAGTTCCTGCGACCGCACCTCGATGTCCTGGTCAAGGAACGAGAAATCGGGCTCGCGCACCTCGTCCGGCCAGAGCAGGGTCTCCAGCACCAGCACGCCGTCCCTGGTGCGCAGCGCGGCCAGCGACTCGCGCTGCCGCAGCGCCACCTGCACGACGGCGACCTTGCCTGACCGCTCCAGCGCGTCCCGCAGCAGCACGTACGCCCGCATTCCCGCCTTCTCCGGCTCCACGAAATAACTGCGGGAAAAGAGAATCGGATCGATCTGGTCCTCGGCCGCGAAATGCAGGACCTCAATGCTCCGCGTCGTCGGCAGGGGCAGGTCGGCCATGTCATCCTCGGTCAGCACCACCATCTCGCCGGTGGGCAGCTCGAAACCCTTGGCGACATCCTCGTAGGGGACCTCCGTGCCGTCGATCGAGCAGACCCGGCGGAACCGGATCCGGCCGCCGTCCTCGCGGTGGACCTGCCGGAACGCGATGTCCTGAGTCTCGGTCGCGGTGTAGAGCTTGACCGGGATCATTATCAGGCCGAAGGAAATCGCGCCCTTCCACATGCTGCGCATGATGTCTCCCTACCCCGCGGCAACGGGTGCTGATACATGCAGTGTTGTCCGGATTTTACGTTTCGGCGCTGTGTTCGATCCGGTGTGGTCATGGTGCCCGCGGATGGTCCATATGACGCTAGCGGACCGCAACAGGCCCGGTCACGCCGGTGGCTGGTCGTAAGATGACACCGGAATCCCGGGCAAGGGGCCGCAGCGATGAGTCGGAGACGTTCGTGAGCACAACGCGCCAGGCCAGGCCGGCCGGCCCGCGGCTGCCGCGACCAGCCAGGCGCCGGCAGCTGCTCGGCGCGGCCCAGGAGATCTTCGTCGCGCAGGGTTATCACGCCGCGGCGATGGACGACATCGCCGACCGCGCCGGGGTCAGCAAGCCCGTGCTCTACCAGCACTTCCCCGGCAAGCTTGACCTGTACCTGGCGCTGCTCGACGAAAGCGCGCGCGAGCTTGTGGCGATCGTCAGGGACGCGCTGTCCTCCACGACCGACAACAAGCAGCGGGTGCCCGCCACGTTCCGCGCGTTCTTCGACTACGTGGGCACCAGCGGCGAGGCGTTCCGGCTGGTCTTCGAGTCTGACCTGAGCAACGAGCCAGCGGTCCGCGCCCGGCTGGAGCACACCATGCAGGAGTGCGCCGAGATGGTCAGCCAGTTCATCCACTCCGACGCCGGCCTCGGCGATGCCGAGGCGCACCTGCTGGGCATGGCGCTCGTCGGGATGGCCCAGGTCAGCTCCAGGTACTGGCTCAGCACCGACCGCGCGATCCCCCAGGACGCGGCTGAGGAACTGCTGTCCAGGCTGGCCTGGCGCGGGATCAGCGGCTGGCCGATGACGACTGGCTGAGGCCGGCTCCGCGCCGCCGCGGCGATCCGCTCGCCGCGGCGATCCGCTTGCCGCAGCGGCACCGTGTTTCGCTCGCGGCGTAGCACTGCGTGACCGCCACGGACTCGTCCCGGCCCGGCACCGGGTTAGCCTCGAACGAGGCGAGAGGAGTGCCGTGGAAGTCAGGATCGGAATCGAGAACGTGCAGCGCGAGCTCATGATCGAGACCAGCATGTCGCAAGAGGACATCGAGGCAGCGCTCACTACCGCGCTGGCGGCCGAGGCTGGCGTCCTCACCCTGCCGGACGAGAAGGGCGGCAAGGTGCTCGTGCCGGCCGGCAAGATCGCCTACATCGATCTTGGCAGCTCGGAACCGCGCCGGATCGGGTTCCGCTAGTCATTCAGGCCCAGCGCGGCCATCCGCTGCGCATGCGCATCGGTGAGCCTGGCGAACATCCGGCCGATCTCGCCAAGCTGGCTGGCCGCGCCGCCGGCCAGCAGCCTGGCCAGCGGCTCGCGTTCCGCCGCCACCCGCTGTGCCTGCCCCAGCGCCTCGCCCACCAGCCGCCTGGCCCACAGCGCAAGCCGCCCGGCGACGCGCGGGTCGGCCTCGATCGCCGCGCGGACCCGGGCGATCGCGAACTCCGCGTGCCCGGTATCCGACATCACCTCTATCACCAGGGCCTTCGTCGGCGGGTCCAGCAGTTCCGCGACCGTGCAGTAGAAGTCGGAGGCGATGCCGTCACCCACGTAGGCCTTGATGAGGCCCTCCAGCCAGTCGGCCGGCGCGGTGCGAGCATGGAACGCGTCGATCACGTCCACGAACGGGCGCATCGCCTCGGCGGGCTCGGCGCCGGTCCGCCTCAGCTGGTCGCGCAGCAGCCGGAAATGCCCGAACTCGGCGACGGCCATCTCGGCCAGCGCCGCCTTGTCATCGATGGATGCCGCCAGCGCGGCGTCATCGGACAGCTGGAAGAAGGCGACGAGCGAGGCATAGGCCAGCAGCCCGAGCAGGTCGGTCACGCCATCCCCGCCCGCCCGGTCATCCCCGCCTGCGTCGGCCACCACCGCAGGGTAACAACTCCGGGCGGGCCGTTTTGCTAGACCGAAGTTACGTCGGCCGAGGTAGGTGAACCCCCTGCTGTGCAGGGGGTTCACGGTTTCGGTGGTTTGGCTGGTGTCTACTCCAGGGTGATCGGGACGGGCGCGCCGAGGAGGTCGAAGGCCT